>Ga0172373_10000022_pt1 | contig 218408 bp, 213 predicted proteins | sample Lak10m_2_FD_114546 | JGI IMG/M metagenome (GOLD analysis project Ga0172373, IMG submission 114546) | Freshwater microbial communities from Kabuno Bay, South-Kivu, Congo - kab_092012_10m | ecosystem: Environmental > Aquatic > Freshwater > Lake | place: Democratic Republic of the Congo... | reverse complement strand
GAAGCCCGGTGATTGGGAAGATAATCCGCTGTTTCTGGTCGGATTCAGACAAAAATCCGGCCAAGAATGGCAATTTGCAAAACACGAAGCTCCGAACGATGGCTTGTTCAGGGCTTCCTTAAATGTGCCGGATACGAACTGTTCAACTTTCATCGTGGATCACATTCGTGATTGGTTAGGGGGAGCGCAGCAATGATACTGCCTAAATGATGAGGCTGTCTAAAATCAGGAAAAAGGCCTAGTACTGGCGCGGGTCGCCGGGGTCAGGTAGAATGCATCTTATTAGACAGGAAGATGTGAAATTTACTGTAAAGTTAGAGGTTTGAAACAGTTTCGCAATCAGGTTGTGATTCCGGTTGTCGTGGGTTCGAGTCCCATCAGCCACCCCAAAGTTTTCTCTATAAAACCGCCGTAATCGGCGGTTTTTGCTTTATTCTATGCAGCCTTGCCGGGGTGGAGCTAATCGCTACCAATCCGCTGGCAACCGGTTCGACACCAAAGACATCTATCAAAACGATCCATGCGGGAGCAAAACATGCACACGCCGATGATTCGACAGTATCTTGCGATCAAGGCGGATCATCCCGGCATGTTGCTGTTCTACCGCATGGGGGATTTCTACGAGCTGTTTTTCGACGATGCCGAAAAAGCCGCGCGCCTGCTCGATATTACCCTGACCAGGCGCGGTGCCAGCAACGGCGAGCCGATCAAGATGGCCGGCGTGCCGTATCACGCCGTCGAGCAGTATCTGGCCAAGCTGGTCAAGCTGGGTGAGGCGGTCGCCATCTGCGAGCAGGTCGGCGATCCGGCGACATCCAAAGGCCCGGTGGAACGCAAGGTGGCGCGCATCATCACCCCCGGCACCCTCACCGACAGCGCCTTCCTCGACGATACGCGGGACAATGTTCTGCTGGCCATTTGCCGGCATGAAGACCAATTGGGGTTGGCGCGCATCAGCCTCGCCTCCGGCAGTTTTGTCTTGTGCGAAACCGAAGAATCGAAGCTGGCACAGGAGTTGGAGCGCATCGCGCCGGCCGAGCTGCTGTTGCCGGAAGACCTGCGTCATCCGCTGCTGGAAACCCTGAAATGCGCACGCAAGCGGCTTGCCCCCTGGCAGTTCGGTCTCGATAGCGCGCGACAAGCCCTGACACGCCAGTTCGGTACCCATGACCTGATCGGCTTTGGCGTTGACGGCATGCATGCTGCAGTGGCCGCAGCCGGTGCACTGCTGGAATACGTGCGCGACACCCAGCGTAGCGCGCTGCCGCATATTCTTGGCCTGAGCGCGGAGCATCCGGGCAATTTCATCCAGATGGATGCCGCCACGCGGCGCAATCTGGAAATAGACCTTACCCTGCGCGGCGAATCTTCTCCCACGCTGCATTCCCTGCTTGATGCCACTTGTACCGCAATGGGTACCCGCTTGCTGCGCCACTGGCTGCATCACCCCTTGCGCGACCTCGAAATAATCTCGGCACGGCATGCCGCCGTGGAAGACTTGCACCCGGCCGGATCGGGCGGCAGCTTGCGTCCCATGCTGCGCCAGATCGCCGACATCGAACGCATTACGGCGCGCGTGGCGCTACGCACCGCGCGCCCGCGCGACCTGTCGGCCTTGCGGGAGAGCCTTAAACTGCTGCTGCCCGTGGCCGGCCTGCTGCAGGATAAACCAGGCCGGCTGGCGCAGTTGGCGCAGCAACTGGTTGCGCCAGCCGATGCGGCAGGCCTGCTGGAGCAGGCCATTCGCGCCGAACCGGCAGCGGTCTTGCGCGAAGGCGGGGTCATCGCCGATGGTTTCGATGCCGAGCTGGATGAATTGCGCGCCTTGCAGACCAATTGCGGCGATTACCTGCTGCAATACGAGGCGCAGGAACGCGAGCGCACCGGCATCGCGACCCTCAAGGTCGAGTACAACAGCGTGCACGGTTTTTATATCGAGCTCTCGCGGGCACAGGCGGAAAATGCTCCACCGGAATACCGGCGCCGGCAGACGCTGAAGAATGCCGAACGCTATATCACGCCGGAACTCAAGTCGTTCGAGGACAAGGTGCTGTCTGCCAACGAGCGCGCGCTGGCGCGGGAAAAGGCGCTGTATGAAGAGGTGCTGGACCGGCTGGCGCCCCACATCGCCACCTTGCAGCAGAATGCCGCAGGCGTCGCCGAAGTCGATGTGCTCTGCTGCTTTGCCGAGCGCGCCGAAGCCCTGAATTATGTGCGGCCGGAATTCACCAATGAGCCCGGTATCGACATCCAAGGTGGGCGCCACCCGGTGGTGGAGCAGCTGACGCAACCGTTTATCGCCAACGACACGGTGTTGACACCGTTCAGACAGCTGCTGCTGATTACCGGCCCCAACATGGGCGGTAAATCGACCTATATGCGGCAGACGGCACTGATCGTGTTGCTGGCCCACTGCGGCTGTTTCGTCCCGGCCGTTTCGGCAAGAATCGGCAGGATCGACCGTATTTTTACCCGTATCGGCGCGTCTGACGATCTGGCCGGCGGGCGTTCGACCTTCATGGTGGAAATGACCGAAACCGCCAATATTCTGCACAATGCCACCGAGCATAGCCTGGTATTGCTGGACGAGATCGGACGGGGCACCTCCACTTTCGACGGCCTCGCGCTGGCATGGGCCTGTGCAAGGCACTTGCTGGAACGCAATCGCAGCCATACCCTGTTTGCCACGCATTATTTCGAGCTGACACGGCTGGTGGAAGAATACAAACAGGTGGCCAACGTGCATCTGGATGCGGTCGAACATGGCGACAGCATCGTGTTCCTGCACAGCGTGGAAGATGGCCCGGCCAGCCAGAGCTACGGTTTGCAGGTGGCCCAGCTGGCGGGCATTCCAAAGTCTACTATTGCCGCCGCCCGCCGCAAGCTCGCGCAACTGGAGCAGCAGAGCGTGACGGCAGGACCGCAGGCGGATCTGTTTGCCACCGCCGAGCCGGCACCGGCAATGCCGCCACACCCGGCGCTGGAGGCGCTGCTGGATGTCGAGCCGGACGAAATGACGCCCAAACAGGCGCTGGAAGCCCTGTATAAACTCAAGGGCTTGCTGTAACCCGAGCTTGTTGTTGGCAAGGGTCTGCTTAAAAGTCTCCCCATAACGCTTGCATCGCGGCTAATGCGGCCAGTGCGGCAGTTTCGGTGCGCAGGATGCGTTTGCCGAGCTGGATGCCGATAAAGCCGCAGCTTTCGGCGGCGCGTTGTTCCGTTGGCGAGAAGCCGCCCTCGCAGCCGATGAGCAGACAGACGCTGCCTTCGGGTTTGGTGAGGTCGTGCAGCGTCTGGCTTGCCGTGGGGGCGAGCATGAGTTTGAGCGCATGGGTTTCCTGCCGGCCCAGCCATTCCAGGTAAGGTATCGGCGGCAAGACTTGCGGGACGACGGCGCGCCCGGATTGTTCGCACGCGGCAATAACGACGTTTTGCCAGTGATCGCGGCGGCGCTCGATTTTGTCGCCGCTGAGTTTGACCACACTGCGCTCGGCGGCGAGGGGCTGAATGCGGTTTATGCCGAGTTCGACCGCTTTTTGCAGGGTGTAATCCATGCGCTCGCCGCTGGAGATGGCCTGGGCCAGGGTGACATCGAGCGGCGATTCGTTGTTTACGGCTTGGGTGTCGACGATTTTGGCGACGACTTCGGATTTGTTGATGCGCAGGATTTCGCCGGTGTAATCGGTGCTGTCGCCATTGAACAGGATGACGGTGTCGCCGACCTGCATGCGCAGCACGCGGGCAGCATGGTGCGCGGCGTTTTCGGGAAGAGCGATGGTGGCGCCTCGGGCGAGATTGGCGGGGCAGTAAAAACGGGGCATGGCAATTGTCAGGGTGGATTCGATGGTTGAAGGTTATCAGGATTTTCAGGGAATGGCGCAATTGCTGAAATTCAGGTTTCCGGTCGGCAGGTTTGCATATAAAATAGGCACCTTTTTCCGGACATTCATCCTGTGCAAATAGGCCCCTACCAGCTCAAGAACAACCTGATAGTCGCACCCATGGCGGGCGTGACCGATCGGCCTTTCCGCCAGTTGTGCAAGAAAATGGGCGCGGGCATGGCGGTGAGCGAGATGGTGGCGTCCAATTCCCTGTTGTACGGCTCTGAGAAAACCAAGCGCCGCGCCAATCACGAGGGCGAGGTCGAGCCGATTTCGGTACAGATCGTCGGTGCCGATCCGCAGATGCTGGCCGAGGCCGCGCGCCACAACGTGAGCAACGGCGCACAGATTATCGATATCAATATGGGCTGTCCGGCCAAGAAGATCTGTAACGTGATGGCCGGTTCTGCGCTGTTGCGCGATGAGGCGCTGGTGGAAAAAATCCTGGTCACGGTGGTCAAGGCCGTGGATGTGCCGGTGACGCTGAAAATCCGTACCGGCTGGGATAAGGCCAACCGCAACGCGGTGCAGATTGCAAGGATTGCCGAAGATTGCGGCATCCAGTCGCTGGCGGTGCATGGCCGCACCCGCGCCTGCGCCTACATGGGCGATGCGGAATATGACACGATTGCCGAGGTGAAACAGGCGATCCGCATTCCGGTGGTGGCGAACGGCGATATCGGCAGTCCGCAGAAAGCCAAATATGTGCTGGATAAAACCGGGGTGGACGCGGTGATGATCGGCCGTGCGGCACAAGGCCGGCCATGGATTTTTCGCGAAATTGAACATTATCTGAAGACCGGCGAGCTGTTGCCGGTGCCGGAAGTCGCGGAAATCCGCAGTGTCCTGCTGGCGCACCTGCAGGAGTTGTACGACTTTTATGGCGAACATACCGGGGTGCGCGTGGCGCGCAAGCATATCTCTTGGTACACCAAGGGGCTGGTGGGGTCGGCGCATTTTCGCCATGCCATGAACCAGTTGCCCACCAGGAACGAGCAGGAGGATGCGGCGGAGGCGTTTTTTGAGGCGCTGAGCCGCGAGGGAGCACATTTAAATTACGAGCTGGAGGCGCTGGCGGCATGACCTACCGAGAAACCGATCTTTCTGTCTGTGTGCGACGTGCGCTGGATGATTATTTCAAGGATCTCGAAGGCGAATCGCCCTGTGCCGTTTACGATATGCTGATCCATTGTGTGGAAAAGCCGATGCTGGAAAGCATCATGCAGCGCGCGAGCGGAAACCAGAGCAAGGCGGCGGATATTCTGGGACTCAACCGCAACACGCTGCGCAAGAAGCTCAAGCAGCACGGCATTCAATAGAGCTATTGCCTCCCTTCCTTAATCTTTTTTGTTACCAGCAGTTTTCATTTTTGATCTGAACCTATCATGACCATTATCAAACGTGCGCTCATCAGCGTTTCCGACAAGCGCGGCATTCTCGAATTCGCCAGAACCCTGAACGGTTTTGGCGTCGAACTCCTGTCTACCGGTGGTACGGCCAAGTTGTTTCGCGACAACCAGATTCCGGTGGTTGAAGTCGGCGATTACACCGGCTTTCCGGAAATGCTGGACGGTCGGGTCAAGACGCTGCATCCCAAGGTGCATGGCGGCATCCTGGGCCGGCGCGACCTGCCGGAGCATGTGAGCGCGATGCAGCAGGCCGGCATTCCGAATATCGATATGGTGGTGGTCAACCTTTATCCGTTCCGCGAAACGGTGGCCAACCCGGATTGTTCGCTTGAAGATGCCATCGAGAACATCGATATCGGCGGCCCGACCATGGTGCGCGCAGCGGCCAAGAACTACCACCACGTGGCCATCGTGACCGATCCGGCCGACTATGCTGTGCTCACCCGTGAACTGGAATCGAGCAACGGTGCGGTCGGGGCCGAGACTCGCATCATGCTGGCAAAGAAGGCGTTCTCCCACACGGCGGAATACGATGGTGCAATCAGCAATTACCTGACCGCACTGGATGAAAAGAACCAGAAACAGGCTTTTCCGGAGCGTTTCAACGCCCAGTTCTCCAAGGTGTTGGACCTGCGCTACGGCGAGAACCCGCACCAGAACGCGGCTTTCTATCGCGATGCCAACGTGCCCGCCGGCGCGCTGGCCAGCTTCACCCAGTTGCAGGGCAAGGAGCTGTCCTACAACAACATCGGCGATGCTGATGCCGCCTGGGAATGCGTCAAGACTTTCGACGTGCCGGCCTGCGTCATCGTCAAGCACGCCAATCCGTGCGGCGTGGCGATCGACGGCACGCTGCTCTCTGCCTACGAGAAAGCCTTCAAGACCGACTCGACTTCCGCATTCGGCGGCATCATTGCCTTCAACGGCGAAGTCGGCATTGACGTGATCAACGCGATGAACGAGCGCAAGCATTTCGTCGAAGTGCTGATCGCCCCGTCCTTCACCGACGAGGCCAGGGTTGCGCTGGCTGCCAAGGCTAACCTGCGCGTGTTGCTGGTGCCACTCGGAGTCGGCAACAACGCCCTCGAATTCAAGCGTGTGGGCGGTGGCCTGCTGGTGCAGACACCGGATGCGCTCAACGTCGGCCCGGAACAACTCAAGATCGTGACCAAGAAGCAGCCGACCCAGCAACAACTGCAAGACCTGCTGTTTGCCTGGCGCGTGGCCAAGTACGTCAAGTCCAACGCTATTGTGTTCTGCGGCAACGGCATGACACTGGGGGTTGGCGCCGGTCAGATGAGCCGCGTGGACAGTACCCGTATCGCTGCGATCAAAGCCCAGAACGCGGGCCTGTCGCTGGCAGGGGCTGCCGTGGCATCCGATGCCTTCTTCCCGTTCCGTGATGGTGTGGACGTGTTGGCCGAAGCCGGTGCCGTGTGCGTGATCCAGCCGGGGGGGAGCGTGCGCGACGAAGAGGTGATTGCGGCTGCGGACGAGCACGGTCTGGCCATGGTGCTGACCGGCATCAGACATTTCAGGCATTAGGTTCTGTGAAATGTAAATGTGAAATGTGATGACCTCCCCGCGCCTTGGGCGCGACCCTCCTTGGCAGGAGGGGATGGGTGTCGTACGTTTCACGTTTCACGTTTCACCTTTCACAAGGTTTAACTATGAAAATCCTCGTAATCGGCAACGGTGGGCGCGAACATGCGCTGGCCTGGAAGCTGGCGCAAAGCCCGCGCGTTTCCAACGTGTATGTCGCGCCCGGCAATGCCGGTACAGCACTGGAAGCCGGTCTGCATAACGTGGCGATCACCGCCATCCCGGAACTGGTCAAGTTCGCCCAGGATGAGCAGATTGCGCTCACCGTGGTCGGCCCCGAGGCACCGTTGTCGCAGGGCGTGGTCAACGCGTTCACGGCTGCCGGACTGAAGATTTTCGGACCCAGCAAGGCTGCCGCGCAACTGGAAAGCTCCAAGGATTTCGCCAAGGCGTTCATGGCACGGCACGGCATTCCCACGGCAGCCTATGCCACCTTCAGCGACGCCGAAGCGGCGCATGCTTACGTCAGGCAGCAGGGTGCGCCCATCGTCATCAAGGCCGATGGCCTGGCTGCCGGCAAGGGGGTAGTGGTGGCGATGGATGAAGCCGAGGCCCACGCCGCGATCGACATGATGCTGGCCGACAACAAGCTGGGTGCAGCCGGCGCGCGCGTGGTGATCGAGGAGTTCCTCGAAGGTGAGGAAGCCAGTTTTATCGTCATGGTGGACGGCGAGCACATCCTGCCGCTGGCGACCAGCCAGGATCACAAGCGTTTGCTGGACGCCGACCAGGGGCCGAATACCGGCGGCATGGGCGCATATTCTCCAGCGCCGGTGGTAACGCCGGAAATTCATGCCAAGGCGATGCGCGAAATCATTCGCCCGACGGTACAGGGCATGGCCAGGGACGGCATTCCTTACACCGGCTTTCTGTATGCCGGACTGATGATAGACAAGAACGGCAACCCGAAAACGCTGGAATTCAACTGCCGCATGGGCGATCCGGAAACGCAGCCCATCATGCTGCGCCTGAAAAGCGATCTGGTCGATCTGGTGGAGCATGCGGTCAATCGCACACTGGATCGGGCAGAAGCCGTATGGGACCGGCGCGTGGCGCTGGGTGTGGTGCTGGCGGCGGCCAATTACCCGGACACTCCGCGTAGCGGCGATGTGATCCACGGATTGCCGGCGGATTTGCAGGATGCGCATGTATTTCATGCCGGAACCAGGCTGGTGGACGGCCAGGCCGTTACCAGCGGTGGACGAGTACTGTGCGTCACGGCTCTGGGTGAGGGCGTCAGGCAGGCGCAGGCCCGTGCCTACGAAATCGCCGACGGCATCAGTTTTGACGGCAGTCAGATGCGGCGCGACATCGGGTATCGCGCGATTCAGCGCTAACGCCGCGATGGATTTCCGCTCCCTGCGGCGGTATCTGAAGCGCGGCGGTCTCATCGCCTATCCGACGGAGTCCTGCTACGGATTCGGGTGCGACCCGCGCAACCGAATTGCCGTGCAGCGGCTACTGCGGCTCAAACGGCGCCCGCAGGCCAAGGGGCTGATCCTGATTGCTGCCAGTCTGCGCCAGCTTGCCGGTTTTATCGTTCCATTGACCCCGCCCCAGTTGGCGAGTACCCGGGCAACCTGGCCTGGCCCGCATACCTGGCTGATGCCGGCATCTAATCATTGTCCCGTCTGGCTGACCGGCCGGCATCGCAGTATTGCCGTACGGGTGACGGCGCATCGCGGCTCGGCGCAGCTTTGCCGGGAAGTGGGGATGGCGCTGGTGTCTACCAGCGCCAATGTGAGCGGCGGCAAGCCGGCCAAAAATGCCCGCGATTGCCTGCGCTTGTTCGGGCGCCGGGTCAAGGTGCTGCCGGGGCGTATTGGCAAAAGGCGCAAACCTTCGACCATTCAGGATATGCTCAGCGGGAGAATCCTGCGCTGACTGCCGAGGGATGAACCCTGCTGAAATAACTTCCTAGTCGAAAATCACGGTCTTGTTGGCGTACAACAGGATGCGGCTTTCCACATGCCAGCGTACTGCGCGCGACAGAACGACTTTCTCCAGATCGCGCCCCTTTTGAATCAGGTCTTCCAGTTGGTCACGATGGGAAACCCGGGTGATGTCCTGCTCGATGATGGGGCCTTCGTCCAGCATTTCCGTCACGTAATGGCTGGTGGCGCCTATCAGTTTGACGCCGCGCTCAAAGGCGCGATGGTAGGGCTTGGCGCCGACGAAGGCGGGCAGAAAGGAGTGGTGGATGTTGATGATGCGTCGCGGATAGCGCCGTACGAACTCCGGCGATAGCACTTGCATGTAGCGCGCCAGCACGATCAGGTCGATGGCGTGTGCGTCCATCAGGGCGAATTGCCGGGCCTCGGCTTCTTCCTTGTTGTCCTTGGTGACTTCGATGACATGGAACGGGATGCCATGAAAGTCGGCCAGGCGTTGCGTATCCGGATGGTTGCTGATGATCAGCGGAATGTCGCAATGCAGTTCGCCGCTTTGGTGGCGATACAGCAAGTCCACCAGGCAATGGTCGAATTTCGAGACGAAAATGGCGATGCGTGGTTTGCGGCTTGAAAGATTGAGTTGCCACTGCATCTGGAATTTTTCTGCGATCGGCGCGAACTGTTGTTCGAACTGTGTCGTGTCCAGCGCAAAACCGGACAGATCCCACTCTACCCGCATCAGAAACAGTTCGAGTTCGGCGTCCTGGTGCTGGTCTGCGTGCAGGATGTTGGCATTGTGCCGGTAAAGAAAATCGGCAATCGCGGCGACCAATCCTTTGCGATCGGGGCAGTTGATGAGCAGAGTGGCGGTGTTCTTCATTGTTCGGTTTGGCTGTATCCCGTTGAAAAGTCGGTCATTATAGCCGCACGGAGGCGATCCCAGTAGGCTCGAATTCAAAGCGCCGCCGGATTGTGCTATCTTCATGCCATGGAAAACAAACAATGGCCCTATTTCTTACTGGTATTTGCCCTGCCGCTGCTGCTGGTGTTCTGGTGGTGGGGCGCTTTCACTACGCCAGCCGTCGAAACCCTGGCGCGACCGGCACTGCGCTATGCCTACCTGATTTCGGAAGGTGATTACAGCAAGGTGGAAGAGCGTCAGTATGAGGTGCGGGATTTGCTCAAGCAGCAAGGGATTGCCGACGGGCAGGCGATTACGCTGATCGAGGACGATCCGCGCCAGACGCCAGGATCGAAGCGCCGTGCCCAAGCAGGGATAATGATCGGGGCAGATGCGCCTGCCGTGAAGGCACCATTGCAGGATGGACGGCTCCCCGAACGCCGTGCCCTGGTGGTGAGCGCGCGTGCGCACCCTTTCCTGGCGTACGGCAAAGCCTATGGCGTATTGCTGGATTACCTCAAGGCGCAGAATATTGCCTTGCGCCTGCCGGTCGCGGAAACCACGCATGACAATACCCTAACCATCGAGATGGCGTTGTAAAATTCAATACATGAGTTTTTTTGTCCTGATCGCAGCCCTGCTCCTGGCGCATTACCGGCCCCTGCCGGAGACATTCGGCGTGGTGCGCTGGCATGGCCCGTATGCACGGTTGCTGGAGCGCAATCTGAATGATGGCCGTGCACGTCATGGCGTGATTGCGTGGGGTCTCTGTGCGCTGTTGCCGGCATTGTTGCTGGCGGTCGCCTACTGGATGCTGAAGCATTTTGCCTTGTCGCTGGCAGCCCCGGCAGGCATGCTGGTGCTTTACCTGTTGCTGGATTTCCGCGGGTTTGGTGTGACGGCGGAAGCGATTGCGGCCGATCTGAAAAACAACAACCTGCCGGGCGCCAAGGCCAGGGTTTCACTGGCGACGGGACTGGATGCCGAGCCGTATGCTGCGCCGGAAATCTCGCGCGTGGCGATCGAGCATACCCTGACGCGCGCCCATTATGACCTGTTTGCCCCTATCTTCTGGTTTGTCCTGCTGGGGCCTGGCGGGGTGCTGCTTTATCGGCTGTCGCAATCCGTCAAACATGCCTGGGATGGTACAGAGTCGGATTTTACCCGTGTCGCCCATCGTATTTTTTACTGGCTGGACTGGCTGCCGTCCCGCTTTACCGCCATCGGCTTTGCCGTGGTCGGCGATTTTGAGGATGCCCTGTTCTGCTGGCGCACACAGGCTGCACAGTGGAAGGATGAGGCCATGGGCATCATGCTGGCCAGTGGTGCAGGCGCCTTGGGTGTGCGCCTGGGCGAGCCGTTGCCGGTGGCCAACGGCATGCCGCAATACCGTCCCGAGCTTGGTTTGGGAGATGCGGCCGATGCCGATTACCTGATGAGCACGGTGGGTTTGATCTGGCGTGCGCTGGTGCTGATGCTGGCATTGATGTTGTTGCTGACCTTTGCCAACTGGTTGGGAAGCTAATGGAAATCTTACTCGCTAATCCGCGCGGCTTTTGTGCCGGGGTGGATCGTGCCATCGTCATCGTCGAGCAGGCACTGGAGCGCTTCGGTGCACCCATCTATGTGCGACATGAAGTGGTGCACAATAAATTCGTCGTCAATGAACTCAAGCGCAAGGGTGCCGTTTTCATTGAAGAACTGGATGAGGCGCCTGCCGGCAGTACCGTAATCTTCAGCGCACACGGGGTTTCGAAGTCTGTACGCGCTGAGGCCGAGCAGCGTGGTTTGCGGGTTTTCGATGCTACCTGCCCGCTGGTCACCAAGGTACACATCGAGGTCGCCAAATTGCGGGCGCAGGGGCGCGAGATCGTCATGATCGGCCATCGGGGTCACCCCGAGGTTGAAGGCACCATGGGGCAGAGCGAGGGCGGCATGTATCTGGTGGAAACGCCGGAAGATGTGGCTACGCTCAGGGTCAAGGATCCCCTGAAACTGGCCTATGTGACCCAAACGACATTATCCATGGACGATGCCGCGCGCGTGGTCGAGGCGTTGAAGCTGCGGTTCCCTGGCATCCAGGCCCCCAAAAGCGACGATATCTGCTATGCCACGCAAAACCGGCAGGATGCCGTCAAATCGCTGTCTGCACAATGCGATCTGGTGATCGTGGTTGGCTCCCCCAACAGCTCCAATTCCAACCGCTTGCGAGAGGTCGCACGCAATCAGGGTATTGTCGCCTATATGGTCGATAATGCGACCGAACTCGACCCGGCATGGCTTGAAGGAAAGTCCAGAATCGGCGTTACGGCCGGTGCCTCGGCGCCGGATGTGCTGGTGCAGGAGGTCGTTGCGCGCCTCGAAGCGCTGGGGGGTGGCCGGGTGGTTGAACTGGCGGGTATCGTCGAGCGGGTGGTATTCCCTTTGCCTAAAAATCTTAGCGTATGAGTCGCAAGACCATCACCCTGGCCCTGACTGGCGCCTCCGGCATGGGCTACGCCATGCGCTTGCTGGAGATGTTGCTGGACGGCGGCCACACGGTTTATCTGGTTTATTCGCAGGCGGCACAGTTCGTTGCCAAGCAGGAGCTCGATCTGGTGCTGCCGGCCAAGGCGTCGGAAGCGCGGGCGGCGTTGCTGGAGCACTACGGATGCCGGCCCGAACAACTGCAGGTGTTTGCCCGCGAAGACTGGCTGGCGCCGATTGCCTCGGGTACCGGTGCGGCGGATGCGATGGTGGTTTGCCCCTGTACCATGGGGGCGTTATCCGCAATCGCCAACGGTACCAGCGACAACCTGATCGAGCGCGCGGCCGATGTGATGATCAAGGAAGGCCGTAAACTCATTCTGGTTCCGCGCGAGACGCCGTTGTCGCCGATTCATCTGGAGAATATGCTGAAGCTTGCCAGGATAGGGGTGGTAATGCTGGCGGCCAATCCCGGTTTCTATCATCAGCCGGCAACGGTGCAGCACATCGTCGACTTCATTGTGGCCAAGATACTCGACCAGTTGGGCATAGCGCACACCCTGATGGCGCGCTGGGGCGAGGTGAAGTTTCTGGATTGAGTAGTTCTGCTGGACGGGATGTTTTAAAAATCCCGCGCCAGTTGTTCGGCTAGCAGCCGTGCCCTTTCCCAGCCCGCACTGACTTCATCCGCATCGCCTAATGTCGGCTCCGCGACGACCGAACGGATATCGGTGATGCCGATGAACCTGAGCACCAGTTCCATATAGTTTTTTTGCATGTCCATCACGGCGGCGTCACCGGTATAGCTGCCGCCTCGTGCGTAAATGACCGCAGCAGATTTGCCGGTAACCAGCCCTTGGTAGCCGCCTTCCGGCAAAACGCTGAAAGTGTGGCCGGGCTGGACGATGACATCCAGGTAATGCTTGAGCTTGTAGGGGATGCCGAAATTCCACATCGGCACACCGAAAATGTATTTATCCGCGGCCTTGAACTGATCGATTACACGCACGATGTCCTGCCAGGCCTCGGCCTCCTTGGCGGTAGGCTTGAGGCCATGCAGCAAGGCATATTTGGCGTTGAGTACCTCGCCATTGATTTCCGGTAACGTCAGATTCCACAGATTGATAGAACGGATCTCGTCGCCGGGGTGGGCATTGAGGTAGATATCGCGGAATATGCCTGCCAGTTCGATGGAAGTCGAGCGGTTCTTGCGGGGGGATGCTTCGATGTAAAGCAGGCGGGCCATGAAAGTCTATTTTTTTAGGTTGTCCAGACTGCACGGGCCGGGTTCGCGCACGGCAAGCAGCAGCATGCCGCCGGCGATCGCCAGATATTGCATGAAAACGATGGGTTCGTTGAGTTTGAGCGCAAGCGCGACGAAAACCGCATAGCCGGCAAGCGCATAGGCGGCGAGGCGGGTTTTGTATCCCAGCAGCAGGCCGATGCCGCCCAACAGCTGAATCAATATCATAAGCGGAGCGAAGATGCCGGGCAGGCCGAACTGGCCGAGGTAGATCTGGTAATGCTCATAGCCGTCCGGTGTTTTCAGGATGATCGATAGCTGGATGATGATGGCAATCAGAAAAATTTGTGCCAACAGTAAACGCGCTGCAACGAGAGTGATTTTTTCCATAAACATATCCTAAATGACAAGGCAGATAATGCCCGCAAGCGCGCCTGACTGCAAGGGCCACATCACGCCCCGGCTTTTTGCTGCAGGCATTGCAGATAGGCCGCGCCATCGGGCGGCATGCGGTCTCGCTGCGCACACCAGAGGGTTTCTGCGAGACATTCCATGACAGCATGTTGCGCGTCGTGCTCGCCTGTGCGCGTGGCCATTTTCCCGTATGCCGCGGCAATACCCGGCGGCTGGTCGATGGAGAGCTGTTCCTGTACCGAGAGATGCAGACTCATGTGCAGGAACGGATTGGTTTCGCCCATTTCCGGAAAGTACTCCTGCTCCAGGTAACGTTGCGGCGCGTCCAGTACGGCATGGTATTCCGGATGCAACTGCATCACTTGCACGGCCATGCCCTCGAGCGCAGATAGCGGTTGCGCGGCGCGGTATTTGCGCCAGGCATCGAAGAAGAACTGCCGCACTTCGTCGCGGCTGGGATTAAACAATGCCATGGAACAACCCCAGCACGGCGGAATATTGCAGCAATTCGTTCACGCCGTTGATCGGCGCAATCTCGCCATTGCCGTACAGCCCGATCAGCGGCATGCCTGGAAGCTTCTGCTGCAGCATTTCAATGTCGCGGTCCACGCCGCTGTAAAAATAAGGACCTCGCCCCAGGCAGGAAAACAGCAGGCCGAATTGCGGTGTAGCAGCGAGTTGTGCCGTCATTTTGGAGACCGTGTCGTCCATGTCCTGCTGTGCTGCGCCGGTTTCACGCAGCGCCCAGAATACCAGCTGTCCGGGCTCCACCCTTTTCGCCAGCATGATTGAACGGTCATTTTCATTGGCACCAACCAGCGCAGCCAGCCGGTATTGGCCATGTGCGATGGCTTCGCTGGTGTCGGCGATACCGGCCATGAGTCGATGCAACGGCAATGGCTCTTCGGGGCAGGCCTGCTGCAAGGTCTCCAGTGCGGGCTTGCCGCCGAGAAAGATCAGGTCGTGGCCGTTGCAGGCCGTGACCTGTTTTGCCTCAGTGAGTACACGCACACCGTGGGCGGCGCCAACCACGCCAGTGGCGCCGTGCAGCGCAACTTCGCAATGACCGGCCGTGGAGGCTTTGCTGCTATGCCAGACGGAGAAGGGCCCCTGTCCCGTAGCATCGCCGGATACCCCGCCGAAGCGAGCTCCCGGGCCAGCCAGCCAGGTGATGTTGATGGCATTGGGCGCGGTCAATGCCAGCAGCAAGTCGGAGTCGCAGGGTTCATGCACCGGTGCGAGGCTGAGGCCGTTGCCGAACACCATGGCTGCGGCCGCCGGTGCATCCAGCACCCAGTCCTGCTCGGTAAATATGCCGGGGGCGGAGCAGCCGATCACCTGTACGCAGCTTGCTGCCTTGCCGGCGGCCTTGATGGCCGGTAACGGGTCACGGGCAAATTCCGAGGTCAGAAAAAGCAGAACGCTGTTGGCCACTTCCAGCCCGGCCTTGTGCATGGCTTCCTGCACTGCACGCGCAGCAAGTTCCGGCCTGGGGTGGCTGCCGATGGCCAGTCCGGTCGCTACACTCAAAGCTTTGCTCCGTATTGGCATAAATCGCGGATGACGCAATCGTCGCACCTGGGTTTGCGGGCAATGCAGGTGTAGCGGCCATGCAGGATCAGCAGATGGTGCGCATCGTGTAAATATTCCTTGGGGACGGCCTTGAGCAGCTTTTGCTCCACTTCCAGCACGGTTTTTCCGGGCGCAAGTCCGGTACGGTTGCCCAGGCGGAAGATGTGCGTGTCGACAGCGATGGTGGGATGACCAAAAGCCGTGTTGAGAATGACGTTGGCCGTCTTGCGGCCTACGCCCGGCAGTTTTTCCAGCGCGTCTCGCGAATCCGGCACTTGGCCGCCGTGCTGTTCGATCAGCATGCTGCAGGTGGCGATGATGTTTTTTGCTTTGGTGCGGTAGAGGCCGATGGTGCGGATGTACTGTTCGAGTCCTTCCACCCCGAGCGCCAATATGCCGGCTGGCGTGTTGGCGACAGGGAACAGCCTGGCAGTAGCGATGTTGACGCCCTTGTCGGTCGCTTGAGCGGAAAGAATGACAGCAATCAGTAACTCGAAGACGCTGTCATGATGGAGTTCGGTCGTCGGGTCGGGGATGCTGACAGCCAGCCGACGGAAAACTTCTCGACGTTGGTCGGCATTCATGGCGTGAAGGGCTTAGTGCTCGTGCGCTATCGTGGTAGTGGGCGGGATTGGCAGTGCCGCCTGTTTGCGCGCTTCCAGCCAGTTCTTGCCCGCGATCAGCAGCGCCAGCCCGATGAAAGCGCCGGGCGGCAGAATAGCCAGCAGGAAACCGTGGTAATCCGGCACTACGGTAATCACGAATTGCTTGGCTGCAGGGCCCAGCGCGAGGTCAAGGCCGGAAAACAACGTGCCCTTGCCGACAATTTCGCGCATGCCGCCCAGTACGGCCAACACAAGCGCCAGGCCTAGCCCCATCATCAGACCATCAAGCGCTGACGGCGCAGTGTCGTTCTTGGCAGCAAAAGCTTCTACACGCGCCAGCACGATGCAGTTGGTGACGATGAGCGGAATGAAAATCCCGAGCACGGCATGCAGTGCGGTCAGCCACGCATGCATGCCAAGGTCGATCACAGTGACCAGGGCGGCAATGATCAGAATGAACACCGGGATGCGAATCTCGGTCGGTACCCAACGCCGGATCGGTGACACGCTGGCGTTGCTGGCCGCCATCACGAAGGCGGTCGCCAGCCCCAGGCTGAAGCCGTTGACCATGCTGGAAGTGACGGCCAGGGTGGGGCACAAGCCCAGAAGCTGCACAACCCCCGGATTTTGTTTCCATAAACCGTTTTCTATGATTTCCTTGTTGTTCATGCTTCACCTTCCTTGCTTATCGGAGCCGAGAGCAGTTCATCCCGATGTTCGGCAAAGTATTTGAGCGCCTTGTGGACGGCTTTGACTACGGCGCGCGGCGTGATGGTGGCGCCTGTCATATAGTCGAAGCGACCACCGTCTTTTTTCACACGCCATCCATCGTCAGAGGTTTTGGCAAGCGATTGGCCGTCAAAGTTCTTTTTGATCCAGTCACTGTGACCGATATCGATGTAGTCCCCCAGCCCCGGGGTCTCCTTGTGGGTCAGCACGCGTACGCCGGCCAGTTCGCCGTCGGTGCGTACGGCGACCAGCAGTTTGATGTCGCCGCTGTAACCATCCGGTGCCAAGGCTTCCAGCACGATGGCCGACGGTACACCGTTCAGGCGGGCACGGTAGGCCATCGTTTCATCGCGGTTGCCCAGCTCGCCGCCGGCTGCGACTTTTACCGCGTCCTTGAGCAACTCGTTGTCGTGCATGCTGGCCGGCAACACCTGTTCGAACAGTTTGAGTTTGGCCTGACGCTCGCTTTCGGCAATCGGTTCGCGTGTCGAAAAATAGGTCGTGGCTAGAATGATCGTACCCACAATGCTGAATCCGATCATGATGCCGGAAGTGCTCAGTGCATGCTTGATGATGGATTCGCTCATTTTGGATGACCAAAAACACGAGGCTGCGTCCATGCGTCGATCAGCGGCACGCAAATGTTCTTGAACAATACCGCAAACGCAACACCGTCAGGGTAGCCGCCCCAGGTGCGAATGGCCCAGGTCAGCACGCCGATGCCTGCGGCAAAGATCAGCTTGCCTTTGGGTGTAGTCGGTCCGCTTACCGGGTCGGTGGCGATGAAAAAAGCGCACAGCATGGCCGCGCCGCTGAACAGGTGCAGCCCCGCACCGGCATAGTGATCGGCATCCACGCCGTGGAACAGGGCAGCCATCAGTGCCAGCGACCCAAGAAAGGCTGCCGGCACATGCCAGCTGATGATGCGTTGTTGCAGCAGGTACAGCCCACCCAGCAGATAGGCGCCGACCACGATTTCGCTGCCTTTGCCGCCCAGTGTGCCGAACATGGGCGCAGCGGTGATTTCAGCCATGCCATGGTGCAGGCGCAACTGGGTTTTGATGGTATCCAGCGGGGTCGCGCTGCTGATGGCGTCGATGGCGATGTTGTCCGGTAAGGCGCGGCCAAAGATGAAATGCCAATGCTCGATGAACGACAGCTTGGCGCCCGCAATGGCAAGCGGTGCCGGCCATTGCGTCATCAGCAGCGGGAATGAAATGAGCAGCACGGCATAGCCGATCATGGCCGGATTGAACGGGTTGTAGCCCAGGCCGCCGTAAAGTTGCTTGGCAACGACAATCGCAAACAGGGTGCCGACCACGACCAGCCACCACGGGGCCAATGGAGGCAAGGCCAGCGCCAGCAACCAGGCAGTCACCAGCGCGCTGCCGTCCATCAGGAAAGGGGCGATCGGCCGGTTGCGCAATTTCAGCAGCAGCGCTTCCGATGCCAGCGCGGTGATGCTGGCCAGCATCAGGCCGATCAGCACGCCCGGGCCGAACATCCAGACATAGGCGATGATGCCCGGCACCAGCGCCAGCAGTACTTTCAGCATGATGACGCTGACGCTGGCGCTGCCGGATAAATAGGGAGGGTAATTCACGTTCAGTTTTCCTGGGTGTTGGCCGCCGCTGCGCGGCGTGCATCGGTATCGGCGATCTCGGCCAGCACGGTAGACGACAAGTCGTCGGTATTCTGCGGCACGACTTCGGCTTTCTGTGCTTTCGCGCGCTCCAATGCCGCGGCAATGGCGGCCTTCTTGGCATCGTCGATTCCCGCTTCTGTTTTGGCGCCAGCCGCTTTCTGCGCATGCTTGGCTGCGCGCTCCTGCTTTTCCCGTTCGATGCGGGCCAGCCGGAAATCGTTGCGTTCCCGCGCCAGGCTGGCAGCTTCCTTGGCTTTATCCTGTGCAAGGATCTCGCTTTTGGCGTAACGGTAAAATTCGACCAGCGGAATTCGGCTGGGACAGACGTAACTGCAGCAGCCGCACTCGATGCAATCGAACAATTGATAATCGCGAGCCTTCTCCAGATTTTTGGACTTGGCAAACCAGTACAGCTCCTGCGGCTGGAGATCGACCGGGCAGGCCTCGGCGCATCGGGCGCAGCGAATGCAGGGCAAGGCCGGTGGCTGCGGCGGGAATAACCTGGGCGAGCTCGCGATGATGCAGTTGGTGGCCTTGATTACCGGCACTTCTCTGGAGGGCAGCCTGAAGCCCATCATGGGTCCGCCCATGATCAGGGCATCGGTGTCGGGCAAGACGCCATCGGCGGCTTGCAGCAAGGCCGACATCGGTGTGCCCAGCAGCACGTCGAAATTACCGGGATCCTTGACGTTGCCGGTGACGGTGACGAGGCGCGAAACCACCGGCTCGCCGTGCTCGAAATAACGATAGACGGCCGCCATGGTGGCCACGTTGAACACCTGTAAACCGACATCGGTCGAGCGCTTGTCGCTCGGCACCTCAATGCCGGTAAGCAGGCCGATCAGGCGCCGTGCGTCGCCACTCGGGTAGAGTGTGGGGACGATGGCGACATCAATCTTTACCGAGCTGCGCGCGCATGCCTCGCGCATCACGCGGGCGGCTTCCGGTTTGTTGTCTTCGATGCCGATCAGGCAGTTTTCGGGCCCCAGCAAATAGTGCGCAATTTCGATGCCCTTGACGATTTCCTCCGCGCGCTCCCGCATCAGCAGGTCGTCGCAGGTGATGTAGGGCTCGCACTCTGCACCGTTGATGATGAGGGTCCGTACGCTGGACTTCCCGCTGGGCCGCAGTTTGATCTGTGTGGGAAATGCTGCCCCCCCCATGCCGACGATCCCGGATTCGCGCAGACTGGCGACCATTTCGGCGCGATCGCGATGTCGCCAATCGGTTTTTTCCAGCGCGATCCAGCGGTCTTCCCCATCCGGGCGCATGGCGATGCTGATATCCGGCAAGCCGGAAGGATGCGGAATCAACTGTTCTTCAATCGAAACAACGGTGCCCGAGGTCGGCGCGTGCACCGCAGCCGAAACCGAGCCTTCGGCCTCGGCCAGCAGTTGCCCCTTGAGCACATGGTCGCCCGCCTGTACGCGTATTTTCGGCAGATTGCCGACGTGCTGCCGTAGCGGTAGCACCAGCATCTCCGGTATCGGCAAGTTGCGAATCGGCCGACGGGTCGATTCCAGTTTGTGCTCGGGCGGATGAACGCCACCGTGAAATTTGAACAGTTTTGAAATCATGTCACTTGTTTCAGTTCGATGACCGGGTAGCGCCATTTCCAGTTGGCGACTTTTTCGGGAATGGGTTCCATCGTGATGCAGTCCACCGGGCAGGGGGCTACGCATAGTTCGCAACCGGTGCATTCCGATGCGATGACGGTGTGCATGTGCTTGGCGGCCCCCAGAATGGCATCGACGGGGCAAGCCTGGATGCACAGGGTGCAGCCGATGCAGAGACTTTCAGCGATCACCGCCACCGATTTAGGTTTTGGCACGCCGTGTTCCGCGTTGAGCGGCTTGGGTTCCACGCCCAGCAAATCGGCCAGCGCTCGCATTCCGGCTTCGCCGCCGGGGGGGCATTGGTTGATATCGGCTTCACCGTTGGCAATCGCTGTCGCATAAGGTTTGCAGCCGGGGTAGCCGCACTGGCCGCACTGGGTTTGCGGTAGGATGGCGTCGATTTTGTCCACCAGCGGATCGCCGTCGACCTTGAACCTGATCGAGGAATAACCCAGTACCGCGCCTAGCACCAGCGCAAGGCCGATCATGACCAGCAAGGCGGACAGCATCAGCGCACCAGTCCTGCAAAGCCCATAAACGCCAGACTCATCAACCCGGCCGTGACGAACGCAATCGCCGCGCCCTGAAAAGGAACCGGTATATCTGCCCCCTCCATGCGTTCGCGCATCGAGGCGAACAATACCAGCACCAGCGAAAATCCGGCAGCCCCGCCGAAACCGAACAACAGGGATTCGGCAAAGCCATGCTTGGCTTGCACGTTGAGCAGCGGGATGCCGAGAACGGCGCAGTTGGTGGTGATCAGCGGCAGATAAATGCCCAGCACCTGATGCAAGACGGGGCTGGTTTTTTCCATCACCATTTCGGTGAACTGGACCACGCCGGCGATGACCACGATGAAGGACAAGGTGCGCAGATAAAACAGTTCGCTACCCAGCAGATACTCGTTGATCAGGTAGCTGGTGCCGGAGCCGATGGTCAGCACGAAAGCCGTCGCTGCGCCCATGGCGATGGAAGCCTCCAGTTTTTTGGAGACGCCCATGAACGGGCACAGGCCGAGAATCTTGACCAGTACGATGTTGTTGACAAACACCGTGCCGAACAGAATCAGGAGGTAATTTTCGAGCATGCGGGTGAATTATGTAAATAATACGAAATTATCGCCTTTTACTGCCGATGCGCGCAACCGTGCACGCATCGCGGAATCAGGCACCCAATATAACAGCCTGCTGCTTGCCGAAAAAATAATAAATCGTTATGTTCCATGCCTTGAGGTTATATGGCAGATGCGTACCGATACGCCCGACTGTGCTTTCAGGTAAAATGCCCGAATTTTAATCGGTTGGGTGGCTTCAGGGCTTTTCCAATCCAATAGGAAACGAAAGATGCTCAAAGGTAGTCTCGTTGCCATCGTCACTCCCATGCATGCCGACGGCACGCTGGATATCGCTGCATTGCGGGCGTTGATCGACTGGCATGTCGAACAGGGAACTGACGGTATCGTTATTGTCGGCACCACCGGCGAATCTCCCACCGTGGATCTGGACGAGCATTGCGAACTGATCCGTGTCGCCGTGCAACAGGTCGCCGGACGTGTTCCGGTGATTGCCGGGACCGGCGCCAACAGCACGCGCGAGGCCATCGAGTTGACGCAGCACGCAAAAGAACTCGGCGCCGATGCCTGCCTGCTGGTTGCCCCCTACTACAACCGACCGACGCAGGAGGGGCTGTACCAGCACTTCAAGGCGGTGGCCGAAGCGGTGGATATTCCGCAGATTCTTTACAACGTGCCTGGCCGTACCGGATGCGACATTGCCAACGATACGACATTGCGGCTGGCGGAAATCCCCAATGTCGTCGGCATCAAGGATGCGACCGGCAGTATCGAACGCAATACCGATCTCATCCGCCGTGCACCTGCCGATTTCGCCATCTATACCGGGGACGACGCCAGCGCGCTGGCCTGTATGCTGCTGGGCGGGCATGGTGTCATCTCGGTGACGGCCAATGTTGCGCCGAAGCTCATGCACGAGATGTGCGAGGCGGCTTTTGCCGGGGAACTTTCCAGCGCCCGCAGCATCAATGAGGCGTTGTTTCCGTTGCACAAAAGCCTGTTCGTCGAAGCCAATCCGATTCCGGTGAAATGGGTGCTGGAACAGATGGGGCGTATTGCGGGCGGTATTCGCCTGCCCCTAACTCCGTTATCAGCCGCTCAACACGACACATTGCGCTCGGCGATGCAATCTGCAGGTATTTAAAGGACCCTTATGCGTAATAAACTGTTTCCGGTTGCTGTGCTGCTCTTGGTGGTTGCCCTGACCGGATGTGATTCCATCCCGTTTGTGGATAACACCTCGGATTACAAGGGGGCCAGTCGCGGCAAGCCGCTGGAGGTGCCTCCCGACCTGACCTCCATTTCAACCGATGATGCCTATGCCGTCCCTGGCGGCGCGACTACGTATTCCGCCTACAATCAGGACCAGGCTCAGCCGGAAGAGGCGGAGAAGGTGCTGCCGGAGTCGGATAGTGTGCGGTACGAGCGTGCGGGTTCGCAGCGTTGGCTGGTGGTCAAGGCACCTCCGGAGAAAGTCTGGCCGGTTGTGCGCGAATTCTGGACCGATCTCGGCTTTGCCGTGCGCGTGGAAAGTCCGCAGACCGGCGTGATGGAAACCGAGTGGGTGGATGCCGCCGATCTGACCAAGGATGAAAAAGGCAATTATCTCGATAAGTTTCAAGGCTGGCTGGACAAGCTTTCGGCGTTGAAGAACCGCCAGAAATTCCGCACCCGGATCGATCGTGGCAGTGAAGATGATGCGACGGAAATCTACATGAGTCACCGCTCGATCAGCGATGTAACGGATGATGGCAAGGAGCGAGTCCGCACTACGCTTGGCGAGGTGGAAACCGGCTACAGATTTGAAGGTAACAATCGCTCCAAAACGCAGAATGAGCGAGCGATCGCCGAGGACATCGATGCCGAATTGCTGCGCCGTTTGATGGTCAAGCTGGGTATCGCTGAAAAGCAATCGCGCACCATCATTGCCAACCCGGTACAGGAAAAACGCGCAACCCTGAACAAGGCTGCGGATGGAACGGTTACGCTGGCGCTCAATGATCAGTTTGACCGGGCCTGGCGTCGCGTCGGCCTGGCGCTGGATCGTGTCGGTTTCCTGGTGGAGGACCGTAACCGGTCGCAGGGGTTGTTCTATGTCCGCTATTCCGACATTGAAACCGACATGCCGGATGAAGAAAAGAAGGGTCTGCTCGACAAACTCAAGTTCTGGGGTGACGACGACAAGAAAGAGCCGCCGAAGCCGGAACCCAGAAAAGAAGACAAGGGCATGGTGGACAAGCTCAAGTTCTGGGAAAGCAGCAAGGAAGAGGCCACCGCCGCACAGTACCGCATCAAGCTGGAGCGTGCGGGAGAGGGTACGGAAGTTACCGTGGTGGATAAGGACGGCAAGCGGGATCGCTCGTCTACGGCCAACCGTATTCTCAGCATGCTCTACGATCAGCTCAAGTAATGCGGTTTGCTTCTCTCGGCAGCGGCAGCGCGGGTAACGCGCTGGTTGCCGAGGCCGGCGGCACCGTACTGTTGCTGGATTGCGGTTTCAGCATGCGCGAGACGGTCGCGCGTCTTGCCAGGCTGGGTCTTGAGCCGGAGCAGATTTCCGGGATCCTCATTACCCACGAGCACGACGATCACTTGGGCGGAGCTTTCAGGTTTTCTGCCCGTTTCCGCGTTCCGGTTCATATTACGCATGGGACGTTGACTGCCGTCGGCGCAATCCCGCAAGAGCCCATCATTCAAGTGATCGACAGTCACAGCCCTTTCTGCGTCGGCGATCTCGAAATTCATCCCTATCCCGTGCCGCACGATGCGCGAGAGCCGGTGCAATATGTACTGGGTGACGGTGCGCGAAAACTGGGGGTGCTGACCGACGCCGGTACAAGCACGCCGCATATCGAAGCCATGCTGACGCGTTGCGAAGCGCTGGTGCTTGAATGTAATCACGACATTGATCTGCTGATGAACGGCGATTATCCGAAATCCCTCAAACAGCGCATTGGCGGACGCCTGGGGCACCTTGACAATGACTCTTCGGCAAGGTTGTTGGCAAGTCTCGATCAGAGCAGGCTGCAGCATGTGATCGCAGCACATTTGAGCGAAAGGAATAACCGGCCGGAATTGGCCCGGAGAGTCTTGAGTGCCGCGATGAATTGCGAAGATGAGTGGGTGGGGGTTGCCGATCAGGCCGCAGGTTTCGGTTGGCGGCAGTTGGTGTGATGTGGCTGTCGTGCTTCAGGCAATAAAAAAGCCGGCATAGCCGGCTTTTTTGAAGCAAGGTAACCTAGATTACTTTGCGGCTTCAGCAGGAGCGGCGGCAGGAGCAGCAGCTTCAGCAGGAGCGGCGGCAGCGGCAGCGTCAGCAGCAGGAGCGGCGGCAGCGGCAGCGTCAGCAGCAGGAGCTGCAGCTTCTGCAGCAGGAGCGGCTTCAGCAGCAGGAGCAGCAGCTTCAGCAGCAGGTTCGGCGGCCTTTTCGCCACAAGCGGTCAGAGCCAGGGCAGCCAACAGGGCAGCAATCAGAGCGGAGCGGGTCATTTTATATCCTTAACAATAGTCACAAAAAAATCGATTCTGGCGCCTTGAAATTCCATGTAAAAAATCCAAGGCAGTTTCCAAAGCGCGCAAATTTTAAACGCGTTATCAGAAAAATACCAGTACTTTTTAATTTTAAAGGGATTTTTCCCTCGGGCAAGGTGGAGATGGGAACGCTTGAGCTCCCGGGGCAGCGATCAACCCTGCAACGTCTCACCAATTGGTGCCTTGGGCGGAACATTTCGTACAGTGGGGCGAGCTTCGGAAAACGAAATCATCATTGCCGGCGCGGTCTCGGCGTCGGTTTGCTGGCTGTGCCTTTTCAAGTGGCGGGGGCATTTATGTTTTTGGGTGGGCTGACGCTTAAAACAAGCGGCCGTATCGCCTCGGGCCGTTCATCGGCACTGATTCAAGCTGCGCTGAGCATTGGTGCAGGCCGGCACATTTCTGCCCTGTTTGATGCTTGCGGTGAATTTTTCCCAGGCGGATTTGCCGGAGTGAGTGGCGGGTGTCCGGAATTTCTCTCCTTTTACTGAGGCCTGCGCCGAAACCGGATGGTTTTCCGGAGTCTCCGTCCTGCCCGGAAATATTTTGCTGGCCAGCATGATCGATAGCAATGCTCCGGCGACCAGGAGGATTAGCAGAGTGCGTTGGCTATGGCGGGTAGGATGTTTGAGTGTGGTATGCATTTCGATCTCCTTGCCCCGGCGCATGTAGCAAAAAAGCGGCCTGCATTTCTGCAGGCCGCCTTGTTTTTGGTGGGCCCCCCGAGAGTCGAACTCGGCACCAACGGATTATGAGTCCGCTGCTCTAACCAGGCATGAGCTAGAGGCCCGGGTGATTACTCGTTACCAGTGTCGATAAAGCTGCGCAGTTTGTCCGAACGGGTAGGGTGGCGTAGTTTGCGCAAGGCCTTTGCTTCGATCTGGCGAATGCGTTCACGCGTTACGTCGAACTGCTTGCCGACTTCTTCCAGGGTATGGTCGGTGTTCATTTCAATGCCGAAACGCATGCGCAGGACCTTGGCCTCGCGCGGAGTCAGCGAATCCAGAATTTCCTTGGTCGCCTCGCGCAGGTTGGCGTAGACCGCCGCATCAACCGGTGCCATGGTCGACTGATCTTCGATGAAATCCCCGAGGTGGGAGTCGTCATCGTCGCCGATCGGCGTTTCCATCGAGATCGGCTCCTTGGAAATCTTGAGGATTTTCCGGATCTTGTCTTCCGGCATTTCCATCTTCACAGCCAAGGTTGCCGGATCCGGTTCCTGCCCGGTTTCCTGCAGAATCTGGCGGCTGATGCGGTTCATCTTGTTGATGGTTTCGATCATGTGTACCGGGATGCGGATCGTGCGCGCCTGGTCGGCGATCGAGCGCGTAATTGCCTGGCGAATCCACCAGGTGGCATAGGTCGAGAACTTGTAGCCGCGGCGGTATTCAAACTTGTCAACGGCCTTCATGAGGCCGATGTTGCCTTCCTGAATCAGGTCGAGGAACTGCAGGCCCCGGTTGGTGTATTTCTTGGCAATCGAGATCACCAGGCGCAGATTGGCCTCGATCATCTCGCGCTTGGCGCGACGTGCGCGGGCTTCGCCCGTGGACATCTGCTTGTTGATTTCCTTGATTTCCTTGATCTGGATGCCCACGCGCGACTGCATATCGATCAGTTGCTGCTGCTGATCGAGAATGGCATGGCGGAAGCGCTCCAGTTTGCTGCTGTAGGGCTTGCCTGCAGCGAGTTCCCCTTTGAGCCATTCGAGGTCGCACTCGTTGCCGGGGAAAGTCTTGATGAAGTGCGCGCGCGGCATGCCGGCTTTGTTGACGCAGAAATCCATGATGCTGCGTTCATGGCCACGCAGTTTTTCAACGGTGTTGCGCAGGCTGTCACATAGGGCCTCAACCTGCTTGGCGGAGAAACGGAATGCCATCATTTCGTTGAGGATGGCCTCCTGGTGCTTCTTGTAATCCTTGTGTTGGGTGCCGTGTTTTTCCAGCACCTTGACCATTTTTTCATATGCCTGGCGAATGACGGCAAAGCGGGAGAGGACCTCGCTTTTCAGCTTGGCGAGAGCTTCTGCGGAGACCGCGGCAGCCTTGGTGCCATCCTCGTCATCGTCCTCTTCGTCTTCATCTTCCAGTGCTTCTTCGCCAGCTTCTTCGGCGACCAGCGCGGCTTCCATTTCGTCGACGGCGTCGATCAGGCCGTCCACCAAGTCGTCGGCGCGCATCTCGTCTTTTTCGACCTTGTCGACCAGTTCTAGCATTTCGGCAATGGTGCTGGGGCAGGCGGAAATGGCCTGCACCATGTGCTTGAGACCATCTTCGATGCGTTTGGCGATTTCGATTTCGCCTTCACGAGTCAGCAGGTCAACTGTACCCATTTCGCGCATGTACATGCGCACCGGATCGGTGGTCCGGCCGAACTCCGAATCGACGGTAGACAGCGCAGCCTCGGCTTCTTCCACGGCGTCCTCGTCCGTTACCGGCGCCGGAGCGTCGGACATCAGCAGCGCTTCGGCGTCGGGGGCCTCTTCATAGACCTGGATGCCCATGTCGCTGATCATGCCGATGATGCTGTCGATCTGCTCCGGATCCTGCACGTCGTCCGGCAGGTGGTCGTTGATTTCGGCGTAAGTGAGATAGCCGCGTTCCTTGCCGAGGGCGATCAGGTTCTTGAGGCGCGTGCGACGCACATCGAGATCGCTGGCAGGGTGCAGTTCGGATTTGTCGTTTTGCTGGTCGTTGGCCATGGTGTCGAATCCGGAAAGAATAATAAGCGGGAAACCTTAAATTATACCACAACAACCATCATTTTTTGGCTGCGCCGATGCGCCTGACCTGTTCCCGCTGTTCCGGCGTCAGCGCTTGCAGTCCTCTTTCCTGCGCCAACTGCAGCAAAGCGGAGTCTTCCCGCTGCTGGCTGGCGCCTTGCAGCTGGCGCATTGCACCTTCAAATTCCTGTTCCAGTGCAAAGTCTTCTTCGTCCCATTGCAGCAGCTCGCCCGCCAGGTCGCTCAGCAATGTTTCGGGAACCGATCCGCGCAGATTTTGAAGCAGTCCGGCGCTACTGACGAAAGGGTCGGCTTGTGCGGCTGCGATGAAGCGCAGTACTGCCTCGCGCTCCGGCAGCCCGGCCGGGAGCGTATCGGCATCGATTTGTTGCGCCAGTGCGGGGCGCAGCATCAGCAGTTGCAGTAGTTTTCGGGAAAGCGTGGGCGCCCGGCGCGGGGCTTTGGCATGTGCTTGCTGAGAGCGTTTGGGAAGTTCCAGCTTGAGCAGGCTCTCGACTTCGGCCTGGGCAACTCCCGCCAGTTCGGCTACCCGCTTGCGTAGCATGAGGTTGAGACCGCGCGCCTGCACCTGTTGCAGGATGGGCTTGGCCTCGTTCAGAAAGCGCACACGGCCCTCCTGGGAACCGAGGTCGTGACGTTCCGAAAGCTCCTGCAGCACATAAGCGGAAAGCGTGAGTGCGCCGGACAAGGCGGCTTCGAATCCCTCGCGGCCGAATTCGCGCACATACGTGTCCGGGTCGTGCTCAGGCGGCAAAAACAGAAATGACAGTTTGAGCCCATCCGTAATCGCCGGTAATGCATTCATGGCGGCGCGCCAGGCGGCTTTGCGTCCTGCGGCATCGCCATCGAAGCAGAATGCGATGTCGTCGGTCTGGCGGGTCAGTTTGTTGATGTGGATGGGTGTGGTTGCCGTCCCCAGCGTGGCGACAGCATATTCGATGCCGTGTTGCGCCAGGGCAACGACATCCATATAGCCCTCGACCACCACGACCCGCCCGGAGGCGCGGATGGCCTGGCGTGCCAGAAAAATGCCATACAGTTCCTGCCCCTTCTGGAACAGCGGGGTTTCCGGCGAGTTGAGATACTTGGGCCCGTCGCCCGAATCACCCCCCAGGACGCGGCCGCCAAAGCCGATCACTTGTCCGCGCTGGTCGTGGATGGGGAACATGACGCGGTCGCGGAAGCGGTCATAGACGCGGCCTTCGTCGTTTCTTATGGTCAGCCCGACGGATGAAAGGGTATCAGCTTCGTAATTGGAGAAAACGTCGCGCAAGCCCTGCCAGCCGGGCGGGGCGTAACCCATCTGAAAGCGTGCGGCAATTTCGCCTGAAAGCCCGCGGCCTTTCAGGTAGGTAATGGCGCGATCGGATTTCTTGAGCTCAGCCCGATAGAATGTCGAAGCCTGTTGCATGATTTCGTACAAATCCGGCGCGGCGCGGGCTGTCCTCGGGGTGTCGCGTGCCTCTTGCGGCACGGTCACGCCGATACGCTTTGCCAGATCCTCCACCGCATCGACAAATCCCAGTCCCTGGTATTCCATCAGGAAGCTGATCGCGGTACCGTGGGCGCCGCAACCGAAGCAGTGGTAAAACTGCTTGGTCGGGCTGACGGTGAAAGACGCTGTCTTTTCGCCGTGAAACGGGCAGCAGGCGACGTAGTTCGCCCCCGCTTTTTTCAGCGGCACGGCGGCATCCACCACATCGACGATATCGACGCGGTTAAGGAGTTCCTGGATAAAGTGATTAGGGATGGCCATGCAGTCGCCCAAAACAAAAAAGGAGCTTATCGCTCCTTTTCGTTTGCTGCAATCAAGACAAGAGTCTGATTAGCCGCCGAGTCGTGTTTTGATCATGCCGGACACCTTGCCAACATCGGCGCGGCCGATAATTTGCGGTTTGACCAGCGCCATTACCTTGCCCATGTCCTTGACGCCGGCGGCACCGGTTTCTGCAATTGCCGTATCGAGCAAGGTAGCGACTTCGTCGTCACTCAAGGGCTGCGGCAAATAAGTCTGCAACACGCCGACCTCGAACTTCTCGGCATCGGCCAGATCCTGCCGGCTAGCCGCCTCGTACTGGCTGATCGAGTCGCGACGCTGCTTGAGCATCTTTTCGATGACCTCGATGACCTGGCTATCGCCGAGCTCGATACGCTCGTCAACCTCGCGTTGCTTGATAGCGGCCAGCAGCAGGCGGATGGCATTCAGCCGCGCGCTATCCTTGGCGCGCATGGCTGTCTTCATGTCGTCGCTGATTTGCGCGCGCAGGGTCATGGCAGAAAGACTTTTTTAGTAGAGCTTGGGCGGCAGGGTCTGGTTGCGCAGGCGGCGATGGTGGCGCTTGACAGCGGCAGCAGCCTTGCGCTTGCGTTCCCAGGTGGGCTTTTCATAGAATTCGCGTGCGCGCAGTTCGGTCAGCAGGCCGGTCTTTTCCATAATGCGCTTGAAGCGGCGCAGCGCAACGTCAAAAGGCTCGTTCTCTTTCACTCGGACGTTAGACATGTAAAATCAATCTCCTTGAGGGTGTTCGGAAAAATCCGGTATTCTATCGGTGGTCTTTACAATAATCAATCACTAAATGCTTGTTTTAGGAATCGAAACCTCCTGCGATGAAACCGGTGTTGCGCTTTATGACACCGGGCATGGGCTGCGCGGGCATGCTCTGCACTCGCAAATAAAAATGCATGCGGAGTACGGCGGAGTTGTGCCGGAACTGGCATCCCGCGACCACGTCCGGCGCGCGTTGCCGCTAACTACCCAGGTGTTAAGCCAGGCCGGTGTGGATTTGCACGATATCGATGCCATTGCCTACACTCAGGGACCTGGCTTGGCCGGAGCGTTGCTGGTGGGGACCAGCATTGCCGAAGCGCTGGCTTTTGCGCTCGATTTGCCCACGATTGGCGTACATCATCTCGAAGGACATTTGCTCTCGCCGTTATTGGAGGAGCATCCCCCTGCGTTCCCGTTTGTCGCGCTGCTGGTATCGGGTGGTCACACCCAGTTGATGCGGGTGGACGGGATCGGCCGATACGAACTGCTTGGCGATACGCTGGACGATGCGGCCGGCGAGGCTTTTGACAAGACGGCCAAGTTGCTTGGGCTGCCATATCCAGGCGGCCCGGCAATTTCCGCGCTGGCGGAGCAGGGGCGGCCCGGCCAGTTCAAATTGCCGCGGCCAATGTTAGCCAGCGGTGATCTCAACTTCAGTTTCAGCGGATTGAAAACGGCGGTATTGACGCTGGTTACGCAGCATCAGCCGGCGACTGATCAAATTCGCGCCGACATTGCCCACGCTTTCCAGGAGGCTGCCGTTGAAGTGCTGGCCGGAAAGTGCGTGGCGGCGCTCAAGCAAACCGGCTTGTCGCGTCTGGTGGTATCCGGTGGCGTAGGTGCCAATCGTCGCTTGCGTGTAGAACTGGACAAGGCTGCGCGCAAAAAGGAATTCGAGGTGTATTACCCGCGCATGGAGTTCTGTACCGACAACGGCGCCATGATCGCGTTTGCAGGGGCGATGAGACTGACACACGCGCAATCCGGCACCCATGCTTTCTCGATCAGGCCGCGGTGGGACTTGGCAGAACTGGCCGCGCCCTGATTTCTGCGGCTTAGAGCCTATCTCAGGCTTTTGTTTGCAAAAAAAAGGCGCCCGGAAGGCGCCTGATTTGCAGGGATGCTGAGGATTAAACCGATGCTTTCCTGCGGCGCGATGCGAAGCCCAGCATCCCCAAGCCGGACAGCATCAGTGGCAGCGCAGCGGGAAGAGGTACGGCAGATGGATTGCCTGCGTTGACGGAAATGTCATCAACCAGGAAAACTCCGCCGGAAATCCTGAGCGTGTCAATATTGGAGAAGTTCGTGGCGACATTTAGCCACGGAGACCCGATCGTGGTGATTATCGATGCAACCACGCTACCGTTATAGAGCCCCTGAACCATGGTTTGATAGCTGCTGCCCTGCCAGCCATTCAGCGACAAGTTCTCTACAGAGAAAGTCCCGCCTCCGACTTGGGTCATGAACATGTCCCCGCCCCAGTCATTAAGTGCTGCATATTTGCCGCTATGGTTGGAGCCAACGCCGTTGCTCCACCAGCCGCCGGTAGAGCTGACGTCGACCACATCCATGTTGTTGCTGAACAGGAAGCCATCAAGCGCAAAACCACCTGGATGGGGTGTTGTGGATCCCTGTACGCCCATGCTGTCAAAGGTGATGACTGTTGCACTTGCAGCGCCGGAGAAGGCTGTCAACGCGCTTCCGATAACCAGCATCATTTTTAAATTCATTAATTTTCTCCCGAGGGGTTTAAAGATAAACGGCATGTCAATGTCCTGATATGTGCAGGCTACCTATTGGGCACCTGATCATCAATGGCCCGTTCGGGCTAATGGGCGTCCATGTGGCGCTGGTTGATGATGAGGATCAGGTTGATTTATGGTGCCCGGGACCGGGGTCGAACCGGTACAACCCGTTAAGGTCGACGGATTTTAAGTCCGTTGTGTCTACCAATTTCACCACCCGGGCAAGGGTGGGCATTCTACATCAGAGTGCGGGCTTTTCGAGAAAGCCGGTCACCTCCAGACCAAAACCGGCCATGCTCGGCATTTTTCTCGGGACAGCCAGCAGGCGCATTTTTTTGATGCCCAGGTCGAGTAGTATCTGCGAACCAATGCCGTAATCGCGTAGCGCCTGGGGGGCTCTCTGTGGCGACTGGCTGGGCTGGATGCGATCGATCAATTGTTGTCCGGTCTCGTCACGACGCAGCAGGACGATGACGCCGCTGCCTGCCTTGCTGATGGCGGCCATCGCGTCCGGCACGCTCCAGGCGTGGGTTTCGCAATGGGTGTCGAGCAGGTCCAGCACAGACAGCGGCTCGTGCACGCGGACCAGCGTTTCTTCTTCGGGGTTGATGGTGCCCTTGGTCAGGACGAGGTGGATTTCGTCCGAAATCTTGTCGCGATAGGCGATGAGTCTGAAGGCGCCGAACTGTGTGTCGATTTCACGTTCCGCCGCGCGCTCGACCAGGTGCTCGGTCTGGCTGCGGTAATGAATGAGGTCGGCGATGGTGCCGATCTTCAGGCCGTGCTGTGCAGAAAACTCCAGCAGGTCTGGCAGGCGCGCCATGCTGCCGTCGTCTTTGAGAATTTCACAGATGACGGCGGCGGGTTCGAGGCCGGCGAGATGGGCAAGGTCGCAACCGGCTTCGGTATGCCCTGCGCGTACCAGCACGCCGCCGTTTTGTGTCATGAGCGGAAATACGTGGCCGGGGCTGACGATGTCTTCTGCCTTGGCACCCTTGGCTACGGCCGTGCAAATGGTGTGAGCGCGGTCGGCGGCGGAAATTCCGGTGGTCACGCCGCTGGCGGCTTCGATCGAAGCGGTGAAGTTGGTGCCCATGCGGGTACCGTTGCTTTGCACCATGGGCGCGAGTTTCAACTGGCGGCAACGGGCTTCGGTCAATGTCAGGCAGATCAGGCCGCGCCCGTGTTTGGCCATGAAGTTGATATGTTCCGGCGTAACGAACTGGGCGCCAAGCACCAGGTCGCCTTCGTTTTCGCGGTCTTCTTCATCGACCAGTACCACCATTTTGCCGGTGCGGATGTCTTCGATGATTTCGGTGATGGGGCTGATGGTCATTGCTTATCCCATTCCTGCATGCGGTCGACGTAACGGGCGATCAGGTCGACTTCCAGATTGACTTTGCTTCCTGCTTGCAGTGATTTGAGCGTGGTGACTTCAAGCGTGTGCGGGATCAGGTTGATGGTGAATTCGTCCTTGTCCACGGTGTTGACGGTGAGGCTGACGCCGTTGACGGTGATAGAGCCTTTGACGGCGATGTAGCGCGAGAGGGCGTGCGGTGCGCGGATACCGAGCAGTTTGCAGTCGCCGACGGATTCAAATTGTGTCACCTCACCCACGCCGTCCACGTGGCCGCTTACCAAATGGCCGCCCAGCCGGTCGGCCAGGCGCATGGCTTTTTCCAGGTTCACTCCGCCCGGTGCGCTCAAGCCCGCCGTACAACGCAGTGTTTCAGCCGATACGTGCACCTGGTAGGACCGTGCGTCGTGCTCGACCACGGTCAGGCACACGCCGTTGGCGGCGATGCTGTCGCCTTGTGCCACATCGGACATGTCCAGCGAACCGCAGGAGATGGTTAATCGAACGTCGCCCTCGTGGGGCTCCACTTTTTCTATGCGGCCCTCGGCCTGAATGATTCCGGTAAACATGGCCGACATTTTAACAGACAAGGAGGTCGAATATTGTCAGAATACGCAACGATTGGCTTGACGAAGCTGCCATGAAAATTCATCAACTAACTCCGGAGCAGGCACTGGCCAGCCTCAACAGCGGCATGAGCGGACTCGCGCCCGACGAGGCGCTGCGCCGGCTGGCGGAGTATGGCCCTAACCAGGTTGAGGCGGTGCGCGGAGAACCGCGCTGGCTGGCGTTTTCCAGGCAGTTCATCCATTTTTTTGCACTGGTTCTCTGGGTGGCGGCGAGCCTGGCTTTTTTTGCCGAGCACTACGCGCCCGGCGAAGGCATGGCGACGCTGGGCTGGGCTATTCTGGGCGTCATTCTCGTCAATGGCTTGTTCTCGTTCTGGCAGGAGTATCGGGCCGAGCAGGCCATTGCGGCGCTGCAGAAGCTGCTGCCGCAGCAGGTCAAAGCCATACGGGATGGCAATCTCGAACTGGTTGCCGCCGCCGGGCTGGTGCCCGGCGATATGGTGGTGCTGCAGGAAGGCGACAACGTACCGGCCGATTGCCGCCTGCTGCAAGCGTTTGCCTTGAGGGTGAACAATGCCACCGTGACCGGGGAATCTCTGCCCAAGGGGCGGGATGCGCTGGCTTCAGAATCGGAAGATATTCTGACCAGCCGCAACGTATTGCTGGCCGGCACGACGGTGGTATCCGGCGAGGGGCAGGCGGTGGTGTTTGCGACCGGCATGCATACCGAATTCGGAAAAATAGCGCATTTGACTCAGGTTTCCGGCGAGCCTTTGTCGCCGTTGCAAAAGGAAATCGTGCGGCTGAGCCGGCTGGTGGCGCTGCTGGCGTTGCTGCTAGGCGTGGGCTTCTTCGTCATCGGCCGTACCATGGGCTTGCCGTTCTGGGAATGCCTGCTGTTCGGCATCGGCATTATCGTTGCCAACGTGCCTGAGGGGTTGCTGCCGACCGTGACCTTGTCGCTGGCCATGGCGACACAGCGCATGGCCAAGCGCAACGCGTTGATCCGTCACCTGCCTTCGGTCGAGGCGCTAGGCGCAGCGACGGTGATCTGCACCGACAAAACCGGCACGCTCACGCAAAACCGCATGCAGGTGGAGCAACTGTGGCTGGGCGGGGAGTTGCTGGCGGCAGATGCGCCGGCGGTCGAATGGCAACAGTACCGGGCATTGTTCGAGAATGCCGCGCTGTGCCACAACCTCAAACAAGGCAACAGCCACTGGCTGGGTGACCCGATGGAAGTTGCGCTGGTGGCGCTGGCCCAGTCCGCGCTGGGCGTATTGCCGGCTTACCCGAAAACCGACGAGATTCCTTTCGATACCGACCGCAAACGGCTCTCGACCATGCACGATACGCCGGACGGCAAGATGCTCTATTGCAAGGGCGCTCCGGAAATGGTGCTGCCGCGCTGCGACCGCTTGCAAAGCGCAGACGGCGAAGTTGTGCTGGATGATGCCTGGCGCACGCAACTGTTTGCTGCGCAACAGGCGATGGCAGATCGGGGCTTGCGGGTGCTGGCGCTGGCCACGAGGAAACTGGCAGACGCGGCAGATGGCGATGTCGAACAGCACATGCTGCTGGCCGGGCTGGTGGGGCTGGACGACCCGGCACGCCCCGAGGTGCCGGACGCGATCCGCAAATGTCATGAGGCCGGCATCAAGGTCATCATGGTCACCGGCGATCATCCGCATACCGCCCTGGCGATAGGCCGTCAGATCGGGTTGGTGGCTTCTGCACATCCCAGCGTCATCACCGGCGACCAACTCAAAAAGCTGTCGAATACCCAGTTGCAGATAGCTCTGGATGCAAAGGAAATTATCTTTGCCCGCGTCGCCGCGGACCAGAAAATGCGTATCGTGCAGGCGTTGAAGCGCAAAAAACACATAGTTGCGGTCACCGGCGACGGTGTAAACGATGCGCCAGCGCTCAAGGCCGCCAACATCGGCATCGCCATGGGGCTGAGTGGCACCGACGCGGCCAAGGCCGCGGCCGACATGATCCTGCTTGACGACAATTTTGCCAGTATCGTCTCTGCCGTGGAGGAAGGTCGCGCGGTATACGACAACATCCGCAAGTTCCTTGCCTATATCCTGACTTCCAACATTCCGGAACTGGTGCCGTATCTGGCGTTCGCCCTGCTCAAGATCCCGCTGCCGCTGACCATTATTCAGATTCTTGCCGTCGATCTTGGCACCGACATGCTGCCCGCGTTGGGGCTGGGTGCCGAGCCGCCCGACTCCGATGTCATGCGGCGGCCGCCGAGATCTCGCCGGGAAAGGCTGCTTAATTGGGGGTTGCTACTGCGCGCCTACTGTTTCCTGGGGATTATGGAAGCTGCGATTGCAATGGCAGCATTCTTTTTCGTGCTTGACCGTGGCGGCTGGCAGTATGGACAGATGTTGCCGCACGAAAGTACGCTTTATCTGCAGGCTACGGCAGCGACGCTTTCCGCCATCATCGTGGCGCAAGTGGTCAACGCGTTCCTCTGCCGTAGTCCGTCGCGTAGCCTGCTCAACATCAATCCGTTATCGAACCGGCTGCTGTTGGCCGGTATTGCGTTGGAAATTGGCCTCATTGCTGCAATTGACTACACCGCTTGGGGCAATCATTTGTTCGGTACCGCGCCGATTGACGCGGCTACATGGCTGTACATGCTGCCGTTTGCTGTGGCCATGTTGCTGCTGGAAGAAGGACGCAAAGCGTGGATACGAAAAAGATTGGGTAAACCGATCCGGCGGCAATCCTGAAACCGGTACGCAACAGGCCCGCCGGAAACAGGTGTCAAGAACCCGATAGCCAGGAGTTGGCCAGTTTGATATCGGCGACTCCCATTGTGCCTGCGGCGGCCTTGAGTCGCAGCAAGGCCATCACATAGGCATGGCGGGCTTCGACCAGGTCGGTTTGCCTGGTGAAGAGCTGTTGTTGAGCATCTAGAATATCGACGATGTTGCGAGTACCGGCCTGGACGCCTTTCTGGCTGCCGATGACGGCCTGCTGGGCAGACTGCATGGCCTGTTCAAGCGCCTTGATGCGGGCGGCGCCATGTTCGAGCGCAGAAAACTCCTTGCTCACATTCACCTCGAGTTTTTTGCTCGCAGCTTCAAGTTGGTAGCGTGATTTCTCGCGGTTGGCGACGGCCTGACGTACCGAGGCATCGACTCCGCCCCCGGAAAAAATCGGGATGGCGACCTGTACGCCTATGGACGATGTCTGGTACTCGCTGCCGATGGTGGTGTCGCTGTCGCTGCTGGAAAAACTGCGGTTTGCCACCAAATCGACGGTCGGATAATGTCCGGCACGACTACGGTCGATTTCCCGGTTGGCGGCCTCGAGGCTGAATCGCAGGGACGCAATTTCGGGATTGTTGTCCTGTGCCAGCTGCACCCACTCCTGCAGGCTGGCCGGTTGCAGCGGCGCCAGCGCCAGTTTTTCTGCCGCAATCGGGTTCAGTTCGCTCGCCGGTTTATGTTGCCCGATAATCGCCGCCATGGCATGTTCCGCTACCGTAATCTCGGTGCGGGCGGCAATTTCATCGGCCAGCGCCGAGTCCAGCCGTGACTTGGCGTCTTCGATATCCGTGCGTGTGCCGGCACCGTGCTTGAACGAGTTTTCTGCGAGGGTGAGCGACGAGCGGAAGAACTCCGTCCGGTTTTTAATGTTGTCGTAACGTTCGCGTGCCAGTAGCGCATCGAAATATGCCCCGGCGACACGGACTGCCATGGCCTGGAATTCTTGTCCCAGTCGCTGGTCCGCTGCTGCCGACGCGGCCTCCGATTCTTTCAGCTGGTAATAGCTGTCCATGCGCAGAAGTGGCTGGCTCAGGGACAAGACATGGCGTTTGGCGGTGTAATCGTAATTTGCCGGCGGGCGGTCCAGATTCAGGAATTTTTGCTCGGTGCTGTTGCGGCTGATGGAGCCATTGAGTCTGATGTTCGGCAGCAGCCTGGCGCGGGCCATCGGGATGTTTTCGCGTTCAGCCTCGGCGTTGTACAGCGCGCCCTGGTAGTCCGGGTCGTTCTGCAATGCCAGCTCCCAGGCGTCGACCAAGGTGAGGGCGTAAGCGGGAGCGGCCTGAATGGCGCCGATGATCAGCATTGTGCAAAGAGCCGAAAGTCGCATCTGATCAATTCTCTTTCAGTGCCGCATTCAGGCGCCGCATCAGCGGCTTCAGCAGATAGGTCAGCAAGGTCCGTTCTCCGGTCTTGATCACCACTTCCGCCGGCATGCCTGCCTGCAAGCGATGGTTGCCGAGTTTTAGCATGCCGTGCGCTGTTACCTCGACATAAGAAAGGTAATAAGGCGGTACATTGGGATTGGGGTCGGTAATCAGGTCGGCCGATACCGAAATGACATCCCCCTCGATCACCAGTTGCGGATCGTTGGGGAAGTTGTGCAGGTTGATGTCTGCAAGCAGCCCGGCGTGCACGCGGTCGATCAGGTGGCTGGGAATGCGTACCTCGAACACCAGTTTTTCATCGGTCGGGATGATGTCCATCAGCTTAGCCCCAGGGGTCGCCACGCCGCCGATGGTATGTGCGCTGAGGCCGGTAACGTAGCCTCTGACGGGCGAGGTGATTCCGGTCGCTTTCAGGTCGTTGCGCAAGGCGGTGACTTTTTCTGCGGCGTTGGCAGCATCGCGGCGGGTGTCGGCCAGGCTGCTTTCCACTTCGCGGCGGTATTCCTGGCGGCGTTGCATGGCGCGCAATCTTGTTTCGCTTGCCGTCCTGCGGGCGCGCATGGCATTGCTGGCGAGTTCGGAAAACTGTCTTTCGATTTCGAGTTGCTGGTTGCGCGGTGCGTAACCCTCTTTCGCCAGTTCGCGCAATCCCGTCAGTTCCTGCTTCAAGAACTCCAGTTGCTCGTCGAAACCTTTGGCTTGTGCTTCGTAGTTGGCCGCCGACTCTTCGAATACCGCAATGTCGCTCGCCAGGGCTGCGCGTCTGGCTGCAAACAGGCTGCGCTGGGTCGACATGTATTGTGCCGCAATCGGGTGCACCGGCGTAGCGGTCAGTTCTGGCGGAAAGGATATGCTGCCAGCCCCGGTTTGCTCGGCAATCAGGCGGGATTCTGCAGCTTTCAAGGCAAAAAAGCTCTGCAAGGCGCCGTCGAAACTCGCTCTGATGGCAGTATCATCCAGGCGAATCAGCGGCGCACCTTCTTCGACCAGTTGAGCCTCTTTTACAAAAATTTCCCGTACTACCCCCCCTGTCAGATGGGCAACGGTTTTTCGTTTTGATTCCACCGAAACTACGCCCTGCGCCGGAATTCCCTCGTCAAGAGGTGCCGTGGCTGCCCAGTACAAAAATCCGCCAAATCCAAAAAATAAAAAAAGTATCCCTGCCAATATGTAATAGCGGGTATCGGACGGAGGGGACGGCAAATTGGTGGTGGATGTTTGCCCTGCGCCTGCATCGGATTGGGGTTCTTTGCGTTTGGATTTCAAAAAGCTAAACATGCATACACTTTCTCAGGGCGCGGATTGCGGCTGGCTTACGGCTTTGGGTGCAGCCTGCTGGGCTGCTTGCTGTAGGGACTGGACGACCTGGTCGCGTGGGCCAAAAGTCTGAATCATGCCGTCGCGCAACACCAGCAACTTGTCGACCGCACCAATGATGCTGGTGCGGTGCGAAATCAATACTACCGTCTTGCCGCGACGTTTGAGATCAAGCACTGCTTGTACCAGGGCGGCCTCGCCGGAATCGTCCAGGTTGGAGTTCGGTTCGTCGAGGACGATCAGCGAAGGGTCTCCATATAAGGCGCGTGCCAGACCGATACGCTGGCGTTGACCACCTGACAGGATGCCGCCGCCCGGTCCGAGTTGAGTATCGTAGCCCAGAGGGAAGCGTAAAATCATTTCATGTACCCCGGCGCGTTTCGCCGCTGAAATCACCTGTTCAGAATCAATTTCACCAAAACGGGAAATGTTTTCCGCGATGGTGCCGTCAAAAAGCTCGACGTCCTGCGGCAGGTAGCCAACCCACGGGCCGAGTTCGGTTTTATCCCATAAATAAACATCGGCTCCATCCAGACGAACCTTGCCGTTGGTCGGCGGCAGGACCCCGACCAGCAAGCGCGCCAGCGTCGATTTGCCCGAGCCTGAGGGGCCGACGATACCGATGGTTTCACCGGCAACAATCGCAAAGCCGATGCCTTTGAGCACGGGTATCTGACTGCCTGATGGAATCGCCACCAGGCCTTCAACCTGCACGGCGCCAATGGGCGGTGGCAGCGACATAGCCTCGCGGCGGGCGGGAAATCGGTTGAGCAGTTCGCCCAATCGCTTATAAGCCCCGCGCACACTGACAAAACTGCGCCAGGTACTGATCAGCAGCTCGATCGGCCCAAGCGCGCGTCCCATCAGGATGGACCCGACGATCATCGTGCCCGGCCCGATTTCGCCCTTGATGACGTAATAAGCTCCCAGGCCAAGGATCAGCGATTGCAGGCTGATACGTACGAATTTGGTCACTGCCGCAATCACCCCGGCACGGTCGCTGGCAACCGACTGTTGGGCGAGATGGGTGTTATGTTTCTGCTGCCAGCGTGCGCGCAAACTGGGCAGCATGCCCATGGCTTCGATCACCTCGGCATTGGCCAGTTGATTATTGGCAAAGTTGCTGGATTGGATAGCGGCAGCATTGGCCGCAGCCAGCGGCTTGTTGGTCGCCCATTCGGTAATTGCGGTCAGCGTGATCAGCATCAGCATGCCTGCCAATGAAAAAAGGCCCAGCATCGGATGCAGAATGAAAATGAATGCCAGGTAAATCGGCGCCCAGGGGGCGTCAAAAAAAGCGAATAAACCGTTACCGGTGAGGAACTGGCGAATATTGGTCAGATCGCCGATGGCTTGGCGCGGATCCCCCCCGGCCTTGCGCAGGATCGCTTCAAATGCAGCAGTAAAAACACGCTGATTGATTTCTTTTTCCAATCGCGCGCCAGCGCGCACCAGAAGACGTGAACGTACCCACTCCAATGCACCAAGCAGGAGATACATTCCCAGCATGATGATAGTCAGCATCCACAGCGACATTTCGTTGCGGCTTGCCAGTACGCGGTCGTAGATTTGCAGCATGTAAAGCGAAGGTACCAGCATCAACATGTTGATGAAGAAGCTGAACACGCCTGCCGCAATAAAGTTGTGACGCAACATGGCCCACAGGCGCTGTAATTCGGGAGTGGTCGCCGTTTTTTCAGCCATTATTGGCGCTCTCTTGAAAAGACATTCAGACAAATCATGTGGTTTTTAAGTTCAAGCCATTAATTCGAAGAAGAAAAATCGCCCCCTGACATAGAGGCGGAGGCCATAATACACCATTTCACTCATGCTTCAGGCGGGGGCTTGCCGAGGATGAAGGAGAGCGTCCTTCTGTTTGTTTGGCTATGTCAGTTGTAACTTTGCGGCGCAAGGAAATCTGGAGTTGTCATGGTGTAGAATCTATCGCAGAAGGGGCAGGAGGATCATGTTTGGAGCGTGGCATTCTAGTGCGTAGCGTGGTCGGCACAACCAGTTCCTGTAAACGATATCTTTAATATTACTGTATAGAACGAGATGAACTGGAACATCCCTAATATTCTGACGGTATTACGCATTGTACTGATCCCGGTTTTTGTCGGGTTTTTTTACCTTCCTGCGAATGTGGTTCCGGGGCATTTGGTGAATTTGTCTGCGACGCTGGTATTTGCACTGGCTGCCGTTACCGATTGGCTGGATGGTTATCTGGCGCGCCGGCTTAACCAGGCATCTGCTTTCGGTGCTTTTCTCGACCCGGTAGCAGACAAACTCATGGTCGCCGCCGCGCTTATCGTGCTGGTGGAGCTTGAGCGTGTCGGCGCGGTGATCGCTCTCATCATCATCGGGAGAGAGATTGCGATTTCAGCGCTGCGGGAATGGATGGCGGCAATCGGCGAAAGAAAGAATGTTGCCGTGGCGATGCTCGGCAAGTTCAAAACCGGTTTTCAGATGGCAGCCATTCTTTTTCTGCTGTATTTCGATCCGCTGGGTCCGCTCGACGCGCAATGGATCGGTGGGGTGCTCATCTATATCGCGGCATTTTTGACATTGCTGTCAATGGCTTACTACCTAAAAGCCGCCTGGCCGCAAATGATTGAGAAAAAATGAGCACGGTTGATGTTGACAAGATGCTCGAAATCCTTAAAATGGCGGCTCTTTTCAACGCGGGAATAGCTCAGTTGGTAGAGCGCAACCTTGCCAAGGTTGAGGTCGCGAGTTCGAGACTCGTTTCCCGCTCCAAACTCTTAAAAAGGGAAAGCAAGACATCTGCTTTCCCTTTTTTACAAAAAAAGTCATCGACTTAACGTTTAACGGTGGCGCGATAGCAAAATGGTTATGCAGCGGCCTGCAAAGCCGTCTATGCCGGTTCGATTCCGGCTCGCGCCTCCACCTCAACTATAAAAATGGTATTCGAAGAATGCCTGCCAAGCCCGCCTCGCCGCGGGTTTTTTCTTGCCTGATTATTCGGGAGCTTCTGCGCATCCGGAAATGTTGCGGCATGGGAGCCTTGCCGGCATAGGAATTTCCGCAATCAATATCAGAATTTTCCTGATATACAAGCTCTGGGTATTAAGGTAACTTCATTCCCATACCAGTTGTGGCTGGTTTGTCCCGAGTGTGGGGACGTGGTTGACGCCGGTGATGCCGGAGTTGGTCCTTGTCGAAGCGGGTGGCGTCGGTTGCTGTTGTTCCTTGTCTTGATTTTGCTAGAGATTTCAAGAGATGGATTAGCGATAACCGGATGGCTCCCGAGTGGTATCGATATACTCCCGTGCTAGCCGATAGAAGACGGTTTTCCTTGCTCGGGGCAAACCAGCCACAATTTCCTCAGGTCGTCGTCCTAAAGCCCGCTCGGATGCGGGCTTTATTTTTGGCTTTCCTCCATGTCGGCGGATGTCGGAAGTTTGGTATATTCGACAGCGATGGTATTTCACAAGACTCGGGGGGGTATATGCAGGATTTGTTCGTGGATCGGCTGGCCAATGTCATGATCGTCAATAGTGTGGCACGCCTGGATTTTCTCCGGATTGATACCTTTGATCCGGCGACCAATCAGGGGAAGGTAAGTCCCGCCTTGCGGGTTGTCCTGCCGTTGGATGCTCTGATGGACATGGCGCAGCAACTGGACAAGGTTCGGGATCAGGTAACTGCCGAAATTGCCAGGCAGCGGGCTGCCGGCCAGCCGGAAGTTGCCAAGCCTTCGCCGGAAAATACCGCGCACTGAGCAGAGGGGGCCGCTGGTTGCCCGCAAACCTGTAGGGCCAACAGCATCAATAAAAACGGGGAGGCGTTGATGCCTCCCCGTTCCTTAGGCGCAGACGATCCCGGCTAGACGATGGTCACGTCCTGAGCGATATCGACAGCGCGGCCGCCGATTATGGTTGCAATCTCCACCGCAGCGCCGGCTCCGGTGCCGTCGGCGTCGTAGTAGAGATGTCCGCCGGTGCCGTCCTTGCTGTAGGAAACATAATCCTCGATAGGCGTGCTCGTGCCGGCGACCCCGCCCCAGGCCGAGGCATGAATTTCTATCGTATCCTTACCTGACTGGAAGTCTTTGATCTGGTCAATTTCGCCAGCGTCGTCGAACACGAAGATGTCCTTGCCGCCGCCGCCAAATAACTGGTCAGCCCCGTCGTCGCCGTTAAGCGTGTCGTTTCCGCCTTCGCCCTTGAGAATGTCGTCGCCGGTGCCACCCATCAGCGTGTCGTTGCCCCCCCCGGCAGAAAGCTTGTCATCGTCGGCGCCGCCGTCAAGCGAGTCATCGCCACCATCTCCTTTAAGGGTGTCAATGCCATCATTGCCATTCAGGGTGTCGTCGCCACCGCCGCCAGCGAGCTTGTCGTCGCCGATTCCACCATCCTCGGCGTCATCGCCGGCATCGCCCTTCAGGTTATCATCGCCTGTTCCGCCAATAAGGACATCATTGCCTTGGCCGCCGTAAAGGTTGTCATCACCATCTCCACCATCCCCGGTGTCATCGCCGGCGTCGCCCTTCAGGTTGTCATCGCCTGAGCCGCCAAAGAGATCGTCCGCGCCCTGGCCGCCGGAAAGCTTGTCATTGTCGTCGCCACCGGACAGGTAGTCGTCGTCTTTGCCGCCGTCCATTTTGTCGTCGCCGGATCCGCCATTGAGCATATCCTGGCCTGACCCGCCTTGCAGATTGTCGTCATCATCGCCGCCAGACAGATCATCGTCACCATCTCCGCCGTCCATTTTGTCCTGGCCGATTCCGCCGTAGACATGGTCATTGCCTTTGCCGGATTTGATATGGTCGTCGCCGCCATTGCCGTAGATGGTGTCGTCGTCATTGCCCCCGTGCAGATTGTCGTCACCATCGTCACCATCGTCTTCAGTATCATCGCCCTCCGATGCGTCGTGACTGCCGCCGACCAGATCCTCGACCGCAGCCGTTCCCAATATCGCGGCAAGCTCTGAGTAGGTGATGCTGAGTCCGCTAATGACAAAAAGCTGGGTAGCCGTGCTGTCGAAAACAGTGATGTCCGTGACCAAGCCTTCGCTAACAGTGGGCGGCGTCCCGGCAAAACCGGTGCCGGTCAAGATAATCTTGCCGCCATTTGCCACATCAGTATCGTCATCGGTGCTGGTCAGCGTGAGTTCCACAGAGGTCGTTGTGATAGCCATGACCGTAGTCGAGCTGTGCTTGAGGATGTCCTCCCAGTCGCAAGGGGTGGTGAACGTGAGCGTTGCCATCGATGGTCTCCTGAATATTAAGGTGCAGCTTAAATTTCCAAATCCGGTTTTAGTTGAAACCCTGAGTACATCATATGTGAAACTTTGTAGAAACTGATTTCCGTTCGTCTGGATGGATTTGCCTTTTGTCGGATAGGGGAGTCAGGGCTGCGGGTGGGGGGTAAGGGATATCGTGGAGCCAGCCCTGCAATAATTGTATGACTCCACGTGCGGAGCCCCACAGTTTTTGCAGGGTCGGCATGTGCCGACTACTCATAATATTAATCAATCACCCGGAGTTTTGGGGTGTCAAATTACCTTTCAGAAAATGCCGTATTGCAAGCCTGCATTGATTTTTCAGCGCTTCATTAGATTACTAATTACCTCTCTCCATGAACTCACGATGAAAAAGTGGCACGCATGCTGCTGAGTAATGCCTGGCAGAATAATTGAGGGAAATGGGTATGACTGTAATAACAGGCACGACCAAGGCAGATAAAAATCTTCTGGGTACCAACAATGACGACACCCTGGACGGCGGCAAGGGGGCCGATACCATGGCAGGGTTGGCTGGCAACGATATATATATGGTCGACAATGCCAAAGACCTCGTTGTCGAGGATTTAAACAGTGGCACCGATACCGTACAGTCATCGGTGAGTTACACGCTCAGTGCCAACGTGGAAAATCTCACCCTGACCGGCAAGGCCAAAGCCAATGGCACAGGGAATGACCTGGACAACGTGATTGTCGGCAATACCGGCAATAACATTCTTAGTGGCGGGGCCGGTAACGATGCGCTCTCGGGCGGTGCCGGGAGCGACACGCTAAAAGGCGGTGCTGGCGCCGATATGCTGGACGGGGGGCTTGATAAGGCCAGGGATGTTTTCGTATACAGCGACCTCAGCACCTCGAATGCTACCGGCGGCATTGACCATCTTCTAAACTTCAATGCGGCCTACGACAAAATTGACGTCGATGCCGTACATCTTAAAGCCATGATGCACACTGTCGCCGGAGCCAGCGGCGCGAAAACCTATGTCGACGATACAAAATCGATTACGATTAATTCTGCCGTAACGACGGTAGACACGGTGGATCAGTTATATCAGGCGATAGAAGCCTCTGCCACCAATCCCAAAGCGAATGGTGCCGCCTTTGTGAATGTGCTGGGCAACTCGGCGCTTGCTGGTCATTACGTCCTGATTAACGATGCGGTTGCGGCCGTCGATGGGCACGATGCGCTAATTGGTATTTCCGGCTCCGGAACGCTCTCCGGTCAGATTTTTATGTGAGAAATATGATGAAAATTTTTTTATTCATGCTGGCGCTACTGGCGGCAACCCCTTGCTTCGCGGAAGACCTGACCGGGCATGCGGCGCCGGCATTTTCGGTCGCCGCGCTCGACGGCGGAAAGGTTGAGCTGGCTCAGCTCAAGGGCAAAGTGGTGTATCTGGATTTCTGGGCTTCCTGGTGCGGGCCGTGCCGCAAGTCATTTCCATGGATGCAGGAAATGCAGAAAAAATATGGGCCGCAGGGGTTGCAGGTGGTGACGATCAATCTGGACCAGGAAGCCGCGGACAGGGATGCATTCATGAAAAAGCTGGGGTTTACCCCGACCTTCCTGATCGGCCTGGACCCGCAGGGCAAGGTTGCCGAAAGTTACCATGTCAAAGGCATGCCGTCGTCCTACCTGATCGATGCGAAAGGCATCACCCGGCTGGATCACTCCGGCTTCAAAGACGATAGCGCCCCTAAAATCGAGACCGCCATCAAATCGGCGTTGGATGCGCTTTGATGATTCGACTTTTTATGGTGCTATTGGCTTTGCAGCTAACTGCATGTGCGGCTGTCAAACCGTGGGAGCGCGGCAATCTGGCGCGTCCCGAGATGGCGCTGGAGCCTGACCCGATCGAGGCTGGGCTGAAAGGGCATATCTATTCCAGCAAAGAAACCGCGAATGGCGGTTATGGCGTAGGTGGAGGTGGTTGTGGCTGCAACTGAAAAGAAACCGACGGTTTCCGCACTTTTCGTTGCGGCAATGGCTTTGCCTGTGGCGACCGTACTGCCTGGGGTGGCGCTGGCCGGTTCCGCGCCGGAGCAAACCAGCATGGGATTCAAGTATCTGGATTACAAGGACTATCAGCGTAGCGGCGACCGCATCAAAATCGTCGAACCCATGATCTGGCTGGATGCGCCGCTCACTTCCGATCTTCAATTGCAGGCCAATGTGGTGGTCGACACCATTACCGGCGCCTCTCCGGTTTTCCAGAACACGCTGGTATCGGGAATTGAGGACCGCCGGCGAGCCGGCGATGTCAAGCTGACCAAATATTTTGACGATTTTAGCGTGGCGGCCGGCGTCGCCGCGTCGAAGGAACTCGACTATGAGTCGCGTTCCGTCAATCTCGAAACGCGCATCGATTTCAATCAGAAAAATACAACCCTGGCACTGGGGGTGGGGCTGACGCGCGACAAGATTGGTTCCACGGTTGACCCAACGCTGGATGAGCGGCGCCGTTCGACAGACGTTATGGTCGGTGTTACCCAGATCATTGATTCGCTTTCGCTGGTCCAGACCAATCTGGCGCTGTCGTGGGGGCAAGGTTTCTACTCCGACGCCTATAAGGCGCTGGACACTCGACCGGACGAGCGCCGTCAGGCCGTTGGCTTGGTCCGGTATGTGCGGTATGTACCCAAGCTTGACGGTGCGCTGCACGCCGATTACCGATATTTCACCAACGATTGGGGCGTGCGTGCGCACACCTTCGATTTTTCCTGGTATCAGAATGTCGGCGAAAGCTGGAAAGTCATTCCGGGCTTGCGCTATTACAGCCAGCAGCGTGCGGATTTTTACAGCACGCAGTTTCCGCCTACGGCACCATTTACCTATTTCTCTACGGATCAGCGGCTTTCGACTTTTGGCGGAATCACGACCAGCCTGAAAGTCTCGAAGAATTTTGCCTACGGCTGGCAAGCCGATATGAAGTATGAATTCTATCGGCAAGACGCTTCCTTGCATCTCGGGGGGGAAGGCAGTCCGGGAGTGGAGCCTTTTTATGCCAGGGCATGGACTTTTGGCATCAGCCGCAGTTTCTGATCCGGGCTGATCGGCCACGAATCCGGGGAGGGGCTTGCGTCACGCGATCTATCAATTCAAGGCCATGGGCAGCCCCTGTGAAATTCAGGCCTGGTTGCCGGAAGATGCCGAGCAGGGCTTGCTGGCCGAAATAGCCGGAGAGGCGCTCAGGCTCGAAAGCAAATATTCCCGTTACCGTGACGATAGCGTAACGTCGCGCATCAATCGTGCAGCAGGGCATGAAGCCGTCGAGATCGACGAAGAAACAGCGGCGTTGCTGCAATTTGCTGCGATGAGCTGGGAACAGAGCGACGGCCTGTTCGATATCACTTCCGGTGTTCTGCGCCAGGCCTGGAAATTCGATGGCGCATATCTGCCAGCCCCTGCGCAGATCGATGCGCTGCTGCCTTTGGTCGGTTGGGGTAAGGTGGAATGGACTGCCGGCTCGATTTTTCTGCCAATGGAAAAAATGGAGATCGATTTCGGCGGCATGGTGAAGGAGTATGCAGTTGACCGGCTTGCGTCGCTTTGTCTTGCCAGAGGCTTGCAGCACGGGCTGGTAAATCTGGGGGGTGACCTGCATGCCTTCGGCCCCAGGCTGGATGGCAGTCCGTGGATGGTGGGGATCCGGCGTCCGCGCGGAAATGGCTTGACGGCCGGAATCCCGCTGTTGCGAGGTGCGCTGGCATCGAGCGGAGATTATGAGCGTTATATCGAAGTAGGCGGCGTACGTTATTGCCATATCCTCAACCCGCTGACCGGCTGGCCCAGTAACGAGTGGCATTCGGCGAGCGTGGTCGCTCCCCGGTGCGTGATCGCCGGCGTCGCCAGTACGGTGGCGATGCTGAAACCGCGTGAAGAAGCGTCGGCCTGGCTGCAGGCGCTGGATTTGCCGCATTTGCTCATTGCCGGGCATGACGTTCGCAGCCACCGCCTGCAGGTGGCCGGCTAAAAAGAGCCGGTTGGCCCGCGGCGTTCACCAGGGTATTTTCAGATCGATTTCTCGAAGTGCTTGACCAGCGTGCGCTGTTCTTCTGCCGTGCGCAGCAACAGGTTGATGGCAATCGATTCCACCCCGCGTACGCTCAAGGTGTTGGCTTCTGCCAGGGTGGTGATTTCACCGATGTTGTCGGCTACCGCCGCGGTGGAGGCCTGCTGCTGGCGCAGCATGGCGGCGTTTTCGCGCGACATTTCGACTGTGCTGCGGATGGCGTGCAGGATATTGGTAAAGCTTTCGCTGCTGGCCTGAATCAGCGCCGATCCGCTCCCCACCTCATCGCTGACTTGTGCCATGGAGTCCACGGCGGTAGAAGTCGCTTCGCATACGGTAGTGGCCAGTTTGCCGATGTCGGCCGCACTGCTGGTGGTGCGTTCGGCCAGCTTGCGAACTTCATCCGCAACTACGGCAAAACCCCTTCCCTGTTCGCCGGCGCGGGCAGCCTCGATGGCGGCATTGAGGGCGAGCAGGTTGGTCTGGGCGGCGATTTCGGTAATCATGGTTGAAATGCTGCCGATTTGCGCGATGGACTGATTGAGCACGAGCAGGTCGTCGTGCAGGGTGGTGGTGACCTGTACTACGCGTCCGCTCGAAGCCAGGCTGTCTTCCATCTGGTTGTGGCCGGTCGTCACCAACTCCTCTGCCAGGGCCACGGCATTGGCGGTCTGGTCGGTGTTGCTGGCCACATCGGTTATCGAAGCCTGCATTTCCTGCATGGCCTGAGTGACGTCGGTGGCACGTGAGGATTGTCCCTCGGAGCGGGCGACCAGTTCGTTGATTTCGCGCTTGAGCCAGACCGATGTGTCGTCGATTGTCTTGGTAGCGTACATGATGTCGGCGATGATGGAACGCAGGCTGATGCGCATCGATTCCAGGCCGGTGAGCAGGCGGTTGAATTCCGGGACTTCGGATTTTTTGACGCGCTGGTTCATGTTGCCTTCGGATATCTGGTCTATGGCCTGGATGGCTGCCGACAGGAAACGGTTGATGCCGTTGTGCCAGAGTAGTGCGTTGGCAACGGCAAGTGCCGCGCCTAACCCTGCCAGCCCCATCATCAGCATGGGCGAAGCTAGTCCGGTGCTGCCAAATGCGGCCAGCGCCACAAACACCAGAATTACTGCAGCCATCAGGGCATTGGCCCGGAACAGGATGGAGTCGGTGAGCGGCGGCCTGACGTAGGTGCTGGGGATGGCCGCGCGGCCTTCGCGCACGGCTTCATAGAGTGCGCTTGCCGCCTTGACCTGCTCGCGGCTGGGCGTGCTGCGCACCGACATGAAGCCGACGGTTTTGCCGTTTTCGGTAATCGGCGTGACATAGGCTTCGACCCAGTAAAAATCCCCGTTCTTGGCGCGATTCTTGACGATGCCTTCCCATGGCAGGTCTTTGCTTACCGTTGCCCACAGGTCGGCGAAAGCCTCGGCCGGCATGTCCGGATGGCGCACGATGTTGTGGTTCTGCCCAAGCAGTTCCTCGCGCCGGTATCCGCTGATATCGAGAAACGCCTGGTTGGCATAAGTGATATTGCCCTTGAGGTCGGTCTTGGTGACGATGGGTTTGCTGGGATCAAGCAACAGCTCGTTCTGGGTGACGGGAAGGTTGTTTTTCACAAGGTCTCCGAGCATGTTTTTATTAACGCGACGGCGAAGAACATACACGGAAATTTGCCGGTTGAACATCGGGCTAGCCCTGAAAATGTGGCGTCTTTTGCTGTTTTCCGCCAAAATCGCGGTTATTCAGATCGCACGGAATTCCCCTTCATGAATTTGCACGAGTTTCAGGCCAAGCAGCTGTTGCAGCGCTATGGCGTGCCGACCCCCAAGGGTCTTGTCGCAGCCAGCGCCGATGCGGCTGTGGAGGCAGGCGCCGCACTGGGCGGCAACGCCTGGGTGGTCAAAGCCCAGATACATGCAGGCGGGCGTGGCAAGGCGGGCGGGGTCAAGGTGGTCAAATCGGTCGACGAGATCAGGGCGTTGGCCGCCAGTCTGATCGGCTGCAATCTGGTGACTATCCAGAACGCACCGGAAGGCCAGCCGGTGACTCAGGTGCTGGTGGAAGAGACGCTGCCGATCGCGCGTGAGCTTTATCTCTCGCTGCTGGTGGATCGTGCCATCGAGCGCGTGGTGGTGGTGGCGTCTGCGGCGGGTGGCATGGAAATCGAGGAAATCGCCGAAGAGTCGCCCGAGAAGATTTTGCGCGAAGTATGCGATCCGCTGCTGGGACTGGTGGATTATCAGGCGCGCAACCTGGCTTTCAGTCTGGGCCTTGCCGGCGAGCAGGTTGCAGCCTTTACCCGCTTGCTCAAGAATCTGTACAAGCTGTTCAAGGAAAGCGATCTTGCCCTGCTCGAAATCAATCCTTTGATTGTGACGACCGAGGGTGCGCTGGTAGCGCTGGATTGCAAGATGAGCGTGGACGACAACGCGCTGTATCGCCAGAAGGCGCTGGCCGAGCAACGCGACTGGTCGCAGGACGACGCCAAGGAAGCCGATGCGCATGCGGCCGGGCTCAACTACATCGCGCTCAACGGCAATATCGGCTGCATGGTCAACGGTGCCGGGCTGGCGATGGCGACCATGGACCTGATCAAGCTGCATGGCGGGCAGCCGGCCAATTTTCTCGATGTGGGCGGCGGCGCGACGGCGGAAACGGTCGCCAAGGCGTTCAAGATCATCCTGTCAGATGCCAACGTCAAAGCCATCCTGGTCAACATTTTCGGCGGCATCATGCGCTGCGACATCATCGCCGAAGGCATCATCACGGCGGTGAAAGAGGTCGGCGTGCAAGTGCCGGTGGTCGTCCGGCTGGAAGGCACCAACGTCGATCTGGGCCGCAAGATGCTGGCGGAAAGCGGACTGTCGATCATCTCCGCCGATGGTCTCACCGATGCGGCCAAGTGTGCGGTGGCTGCGGTCAATGGATAAAATTTCACCACGGGGAACACGGGGGGAGCCATACCCAATCCCGTGTTCCCCGTGGTTAAAAGGGTTTTTGAATGAGCATACTAGTTAACAAGAACACCAAAGTCCTGTGCCAGGGGTTTACCGGCAAGCAGGGCACTTTCCATTCCGAGCAGGCGGCAGCCTATGGCACCAGGATGGTCGGCGGCGTGACGCCGGGCAAGGGCGGGCAGACGCACCTGGGCTTGCCGGTATTCAACACCATGCGCGATGCGGTACGCGACACCGGCGCCAATGCCAGCGTGATCTACGTGCCGCCGCCGTTTGCCGCCGACTCGATCATCGAGGCCATGGATGCCGGGATCGAACTCATCGTCTGCATTACCGAAGGTATTCCCGTGCTGGACATGCTCAACGTGAAAGCCGCGCTCAAGGCCAACGGTACCCGGTTGGTCGGACCGAATTGCCCTGGCGTGATCACGCCGGACGAATGCAAGATCGGCATCATGCCGGGCTTTATCCACCAGCGCGGCAAGGTCGGCATCGTCTCGCGTTCCGGTACGCTGACTTACGAGGCGGTGCACCAGACCACGCAGCTGGGCCTGGGGCAGACCACGTGCGTCGGCATCGGCGGCGATCCGATTCGCGGGCTGAATTTTATCGAGTGCCTGGAGCTGTTCGAGGCCGACCCGGAAACCGAAGCCATCATCATGGTGGGCGAAATCGGCGGCAGTGACGAGGAAGCCGCGGCCGAGTATATTCAATCGCACGTAGCCAAGCCTGTCGCCGGGTACATTGCGGGCCAGACGGCGCCCAAGGGCAAGCGCATGGGCCATGCTGGAGCCATCATTTCCGGTGGCAAGGGGCTGGCGGCCGACAAGATCCGCGCGCTGGAAAAGGCCGGGGTCGTCGTCGCCAGTTCGCCGGCCGGATTGGGCGAAGCGGTGCAGGCGGCGATAAACAACAGTCAGCGCGGGAAATAAACATGATCAAGCTATTGATATTGCTGTGCGGCTTGCTGCTGCCCTTGTCGTCCTGGGCGGAAGAGGCTGTTCCCTATCTGCTGACCGCATCTTCCAAAGGCGATCTCAAGACTGTGCAGGCGATGCTGGACAGCGGCGCCAGCCCTAACGCCAAGGATAAGGATGGCATCACTGCGCTGATGTATGCCGCGCGTAAGGGGCAGGCCGAGGTCGCGCAGGCGCTGCTCGACAAGGGGGCCGATATCAATGCCCGCGACGGGGCCGGCTGGACGGCGCTGATGTTTGCGGTGAAGAAAAACTTTATCGAAGTGGCCAGGGTGCTGCTGACCAAGGGGGTCGATATCAGCGTGCGCGACGAGGCCGGCTGGAGCGCGCTGGGCCTTGCGTCGACATCGGGCTACAGCGAAATCGTCGGCCTGCTGGTGCAGAACGGCGCCAGCGCCAATGCCAAGAGCGACGACGGCAAGAGCGTGCTGATGTATGCCGCCAAGAATGGCGATACAGCGACCATACATACGCTGCTCAAAAACGGTGCCGATACATCCACACGCGATCGCTTCGGCCTGACTGCGCTGATGTATGCGGCGCGCGAAGGCAATGTGCCGGCGCTGGAGGCGCTGATCGAAGGCGGTGCCAAGCTCGACCTCAAGGATCATACCGAGTGGACGGCGCTGACCTGGGCGATCCGTCGCGGCAATGTCGATGTCGCCAAGGTGCTGATCGACCGCGGCATCGATGTGAATCAGGAAGACTCCGAAGGTACGCCTTTGTTGCATTTTGCGGTAGAGAGCGGCTCGGTGCCGATTCTGAAGTTGCTGCTGGAGCATGGTGCCCAGGTCAAGGCCAAGGATCAGTATGGCCTGACCGCGCTGGTCTATGCGATGAAAAAAAGTCAGCCGGAAATGGTCAAGTTGATCAAGGATGCCGGCGGCTCGTATTGAGAAATTGGCAGTGACCGCATGAGTGCCGTGAGATGAACGTTCCGCGCATAAAAATTGCGATAGCCCAGTTCAACTTTGTCGTTGGTGATCTGGCCGGCAATGCCGCGCGGATACTGGCGGCAGCGCAGGATGCGCGCAACCAGGGTGCTGCGCTGCTGATTACGCCCGAACTGGCGCTCACCGGATATCCCCCCGAGGATTTGCTGCTGCGCGAGGATTTTCTCGCGGCCAGCACGCAGGCATTGCACGATCTGGCCGCGCAGGTGCAAGGCATAGCGCTGCTGGTCGGGCATCCGCATGCCGAGCGCGATCATTGCTACAACGCGGCCTCCCTGCTGCGGGATGGCCAGATCGCAGCCACCTACCATAAGCAGATTCTGCCCAATCACAGCGTGTTCGACGAGGTGCGCTACTTTGAAAAAGGCAGCGAGCCGCTGGTGTTCGAGCTGGAAGGGGTCAGGTTCGGTGTCAACATCTGTGCCGATGTATGGGAACCCGGGCCGGCGTTGCTGGCCAGCGAGCAGGGCGCGCAGGTGCTGCTGGCGCTGAATGCTTCGCCTTATCACCTGGACAAGCAATTCACCCGCTACGAGACGCTGCGCGACCGTGTCAGCCAGGCTGGAATGCCCGCGTTATACGTCAACCAGGTCGGCGGGCAGGACGAACTGGTGTTCGATGGCGCCAGTTTCGTCATGGCCAAAGACGGCAGCGTCACCAGCCAGTGGCCGGCATTCGAGGAGGTGCTGGGTTTCGTCGAACTGCAGGAGTTGCAGTTTGTGCCCGGCGCAATCGCCCCGGAGCCTGGGCTGGAGGCCAGTGTCTACGCCGCGCTTTGCCTCGGCGTGCGCGACTACATAAATAAAAACGGTTTTCCCGGCGTGGTGCTGGGCCTGTCCGGCGGCATCGATTCGGCGTTGACGCTGGCAATTGCCGTGGACGCGCTGGGTGTGGAACGCGTGCGCACGGTCATGATGCCTTCCGAGTTCACCGCCGACATCAGCCTCGTCGATGCCCGCGAGATGGCCGACAATCTGGGTTTGCGCCATGACGAAATGGCGATCAAGCCGGTGTTCGAGAGTTTTCTGCAAACCCTGGCGGTGGAATTCGCAGGTCTGCCGTTCGATCTGGCCGAAGAGAATCTGCAGGCGCGGATACGCGGTACCCTGCTCATGGCGCTGTCCAACAAATTCGGCTCCATTGTGCTCACCACCGGCAACAAGAGCGAGATGGCGGTGGGCTACTCCACCTTGTATGGCGACATGGCGGGCGGTTTCGCCGTGCTCAAGGATGTGCCGAAAACGCTGGTGTACCGTCTGGCCGAATATCGCAACCGGGTTTCGCCGGCGATCCCGCAGCGCATCATCACCCGCTCGCCGTCTGCCGAGTTGCGTCACAACCAGGCCGACCAGGATTCGCTGCCGCCTTACGACATCCTGGACGCCATCGTGGAGATGTATGTCGAGGACGATTGCAGCCCGCTCGAGATTGTCGAGGCCGGATATGGCGAACATGATGTGAAGCGCGTAATCGCCTTGATCGACCGCAACGAATACAAGCGCCGCCAGGCCCCGGTCGGTGTGCGCATCACCCATCGCGGGTTCGGCAAGGACAGGCGTTATCCGATTACCTCCGGGTATCGGCCGAAAATTTAAACCACGGGGAACACGGGGAAGGCTAATTGTTCATGTTTGCCCCGTGCGCCCCGTGGTGAACACGCCTTAATTGAGGTTTGCGAGATGAATGACTCTATTTTACGCATCGGCCTCGTCAGCATCAGCGACCGTGCTTCCAGCGGCGTTTACGAAGACAAGGGCATACCCGCGCTACGCGACTGGCTCAATACGGTGCTTGCCACGCCTTGGCAGGAGGTCAGCCGCATCATCCCGGATGAGCAGGCCGACATCGAATCCACGCTCAAGGACCTGGTCGATCACGAAAGTTGCCACCTTATCCTGACCACCGGCGGCACCGGCCCTGCGCAGCGTGACGTTACGCCTGAGGCGACGCTGGCAGTGGCCGACAAGGAAATGCCCGGCTTTGGTGAACAGATGCGGCAGATCGGCCTGCAATTCGTGCCGACGGCGATTCTGTCGCGGCAAGTCGCCGTGATCCGCAAGCAATGCCTTATCATCAACCTGCCAGGCCAGCCCAAGTCGATCAAGGAAACGCTGGAAGGATTGAAGGATGCCGACGGCAAACCGGTGGTGCATGGCATTTTTGCTGCCGTACCCTACTGCCTCGATCTGATCGGTGCGCCTTATATCGAGACCCATGAGGCCGTGGTCAAGGCATTCCGTCCGAAATCTGCAGTCAAACCGGCAAGCTGAATTTGAATGGCCTCTGAGTTCGGCCTGATCGAGAAATACTTTACGCGGCCCACGCCATCCGCCACATTGGGGGTTGGCGACGATGCTGCTTTGCTGGCCGTGTCGCCGGGCATGGAGCTGGCTATTTCCACCGATATGCTGGTAGCGGGTACGCACTTCTTTCCCGATGCCGACCCGCGCAAACTAGGCTGGAAAACGCTGGCAGTGAATGTCTCCGATCTTGCCGCCATGGGCGCGCAGCCGCGCTGGGCGACGCTGGCGCTGTCCCTGCCGCAAGCCGACGACAGCTGGCTGGCGGCGTTTGCCGACGGTTTTTTCAAATGTGCCGGGCAGTACGGTGTCGAGCTCATCGGCGGCGACACTACGCGCGGCCCGCTCAACTTGAGCGTCACTATCATGGGCGAGGTGCCGAAACACCAAGCCTTGCGTCGCGATGCCGCGCGGCCGGGCGACGACATCTGGGTGTCCGGCACGCTGGGTGGTGCTGCGCTCGGATTGGCCGTGCTGCAACACAAGGTGCAACTCGACGAAACCGATCTCGCCCACTGCCTGCGCGCCCTCGAAACCCCGCAGCCGAGGGTGTCGCTGGGCTTGGCGCTGCGCGGCATCGCCCACGCTGCCATCGATATTTCCGATGGCCTGCTGGCCGATCTGGGGCATATTCTGGAACGCTCGAATGTCGGCGCTGAGGTTCGCTTCGATGCGTTACCCGCGCATCCGGCACTGTCGCCATGGCTGGTGGAAGATTGGGCACGTAACTGTTTATTGGCCGGGGGGGATGAATATGAATTGTGTTTTACCGCCTCGCCGGAACGGTGTGAGGCTGTCGCAGCCATCGGCGCCCGGCTCAACCTGCCGCTAGCGTGCATCGGGTGCGTCGTGGAGGATGCTGGGCTGACGCTGCTGGACGTGGCGGGAAAACCTATGAGAACAGGCAAGTCGGGTTATGATCATTTCGCCTGACACCCGCTTCCTGTTCCGTCATCCCTCGCACTTGCTGGCGCTTGGCTTCGGTACCGGACTAGCGCCCAAAGCTCCCGGCACAGTCGGCACGCTGGTCGGCCTGCCGTTGTTCTATGCGCTGATGCTGCTGCCGGAAGCCAGTCACCTCGTTGTCATTGCCTTGCTGTTCCTGATCGGCATCCCGATCTGCCAGAAAGCGGGCGATGCGCTTGGCGTGTCCGATCACGGCGGCATCGTGTGGGACGAGATCGTCGCCATGCTGCTGGTGCTGGAATTCACACCGCGGGCGTGGCCGTGGTGGCTGGCGGGGTTCGTGCTGTTCCGGCTGTTCGATATCTGGAAGCCGTTTCCCATCCGGCAATGCGATGCGCGCCTCAAGGGCGGCTTCGGCGTGATGTTCGACGACCTGCTGGCGGCGCTTTACGCGATTGCCGTGCTGAAAGCCCTGCTATGGCTGACGATGTACTTCTGAAACTGTCTGCCGAGGTCGGCGCTGCGCTCAAGTCGCGCGGCTGGATGCTGGCGCTGGCGGAGTCTTGTACCGGCGGTGGTGTGGCCGAGGCAATAACGGCCATCTCCGGCAGTTCCGGCTGGTTCGAGCGCGGGTTCGTGACCTACAGCAACCAGTCCAAGGTCGAGATGCTGGGTGTCAGTCCGCAAACGCTGGGGGTGCATGGTGCCGTGAGCGAGGCGACGGTGCTTGAAATGGCGTGCGGGGCTGTCGCCCGCAGTCATGCTCAGGTTGCGGCGGCCATCAGCGGTATCGCGGGGCCGGACGGCGGCACGGCAGAAAAACCCGTCGGGACGGTCTGGCTGGCCTGGCGCCTGGCCTCCGGCTATGAAATCAGCCGGCTTTGCCATTTCTCCGGCGACCGGCGGGAAATCCGGCGGCAGGCGGTGGAGTCCGCGCTGCAAGGCCTGCTTGAGCTTACCTTACACGCTGATTTATGACATAATTTGGCCTTTTTTACGGCTAGGTACAGCGGCATGGATGAGAATAAAAGCAAGGCATTGGCAGCGGCTCTCTCGCAGATCGAGAAGCAGTTCGGCAAGGGTTCCATCATGCGCATGGGCGACCACGAGGTCGCCACTGACATCCAGGCCGTCTCCACCGGTTCGCTGGGCCTCGACCTGGCGCTCGGCATCGGCGGCTTGCCGCGCGGCCGTGTCATCGAAATCTACGGCCCGGAATCTTCCGGCAAGACCACACTGACGCTGCAAGTCGTCGCCGAGATGCAAAAGCTGGGCGGCGTGGCGGCGTTTATCGACGCAGAACACGCGCTCGACCCGCAATACGCGGCCAAGCTGGGCGTCAACGTCCCCGACCTCTTGATCTCCCAGCCCGATACCGGCGAACAGGCGCTGGAAATCGCCGATATGCTGGTGCGCTCCGGTTCGGTGGATGTGGTGGTGGTGGACTCCGTCGCTGCACTCACCCCCAAGGCTGAAATCGAAGGCGAAATGGGCGATTCGCACATGGGCTTGCAAGCCCGTTTGATGTCGCAGGCACTGCGCAAGCTCACCGCCAACATCAAGCGTACCAACACGCTGGTGATCTTTATCAATCAGATCCGCATGAAGATCGGCGTCATGTTCGGCAACCCGGAAACCACCACCGGCGGCAACGCGCTCAAGTTCTACGCTTCTGTGCGTATGGACATCCGCCGCACCGGCTCGATCAAGAAAGGCGATGAAGTCATCGGCTCCGAGACGAGGGTGAAAGTCGTCAAGAACAAGGTGGCCCCCCCGTTCAAGCAGGCCGAGTTCGATATCCTCTACGGCGAAGGCATCTCGCGCGAAGGCGAGATCATCGAGATCGGCGTCAATATGAAGTTTGTCGAGAAATCCGGTGCCTGGTACAGCTACAAGGGCGAGAAGATCGGCCAGGGCAAGGACAACGCCCGCGAATACCTCAAGGAGCATCCGGAAGTCGCGCAGGAAATCGAAGGCAAAATCCGCGATGCGGTGAAGGCCGGTAAAGCGGATGCCGTCAAGACGGTGATGCCGGAAGCAGGTGACGACTAAACCGGCAATATCCCTGCGCCAGCGTGCGCTGGATTTGCTGGCGCGGCGCGAGTATTCGCGGTTGGAGCTGGCGCGCAAGCTGTCGGCGCATGTTGAAGCGGGCGAAGATGGTAGCGACGAAATTGCTGCGCTGCTGGATGACTTTCAAAGGCGCGGCTGGCTCTCCGACGAGCGCTTCGCCGAACAGTTAGTCAATGCCCGTAAAAGTCGTTTCGGCAGCCGCAAGGTGGCGCACGAGTTGCGCGAAAAAGGCGTGGCGGAGCAGGTGGTGGAGCAAGCCACGGCGGGCATGGATGACTTGGAAAACGCCCTTGCCGTGTGGCAGAAAAAATTCGGCAAGCAGCCGGAAAGCCGCGAGGAATGGGCCAAACAGGCCAGGTTTCTGCAAAGCAGAGGTTTCGGCTTTGATGCTATCCGGATTGTCTTGCAAGCACAGCAGGATGATTGATTTCTATACACTCCCAAGACGATCTCATGAGCGATAACCATCCCTATTTCCAAGGCATCTATTTGGGCGGGTTCCAGGTCTTCGATGCCGTCACCTATATTCCACTCGGCCGGCTTAATCTGTTGTTTGGCCCGAATTCCGCGGGAAAGAGTGCCGTGGAAGATGCTTTGTCGCTGGTCATGCAGGAGTTTTTTGCTGGTAACTTTGATGGATGGCTTCGTTATTCAAGAGGTGACTTGAGATTCCAGACACTTAAGCGGCATTGGCGGCGAGTAGGGGAAGGGCTTGAAACTTTTGCGCCCTATCTGACGATAGGGGTCAGATTCCAACCGGATGCCGGACTTGTGTGGGATATGGAATACCGGTTTGAGGCTTGTGGTGACAAGAGAGCTTACCGTGATGGGGATGTCGGCCATGCTACTACCGATAGTCAATATGTCGGGGCGAATGGTTGGCGGCGCGGAAATGCGGCGGATAGAGAAAAACTGCTTTCTGACTGGGCTCGGAATGTGATTAGTCAGTGCATGGGAGATTTGCAAGTAGTATCCGGCCCAAAGGATCGCGATACGGTTGATGTTCTGTTTCGGTGCCGGATTGTGAACCCCGATGAGCTTTATGACGAGAATGACGGGGACTTGGCTTTGGCGAGTGATGTCGTTTGCATTGTTAATGGGCAATGGCTCTTTGAGTTTAGTGCGTATGGCGGCGAGAATGGCGCCTATTGTCAGTTGAATTTTACGCACCCTGTATTCATCGGCTATCCGACAAAGATTGATTTCGAAAAGCTTGCAGATCGGTATCCTAAAACGTTTTCGGTGAGTCATGGTGTTGTGCGCTTTTGCAATGACGATGCCGATGGCATCATGTTTGGCTACTTTGCTGATTCCAATAGTTTCTTTGGTGATGAATGGGATCTTGGTAAAGACGTCCCCGTTGATGTGCTTGCTGCAGTCAACGAGCTGCGTTTGTTTATTCGTGCGTTCCAGAACAATGCTGGTTGGAAGGCGCGTATGGAGATGCGACCGTTGGTTCCTGCGTCACGCACTATTCCTTCGGGGGCGGATTTGTGTTTTTTGAGCCCTGATGGCGATGAGGAGCCTGTTGTTAATCGTTTCTGGCTTGAAAATAATGGGGATCCGCGCTATTCGCAGTTGTGTTGGAACGCAGACGTTCGGGCACATGTTAACCGCCTGCTCACCGAGCACATGTTTACAGAGCGGGGGTATTACATTGGGTCGGAAAAGCTTCATTTGGTGCCGCAAAACACAAAGGCCCCGGTAGCCTCTTTGGAAAGATTGTTTCTGGTTGACGCTCAAGGGCGCCAGTTGGCGTTTGATGAGGTGGGGAGCGGTTTGGGATATGTGCTGCCGGTGCTGTGCAGGGTTTGTGCGCCAGTGGACTCGGATGCACAAAGTTTTACTCTCATCCAGCAGCCCGAGTTGCATTTGCATCCGGCGCTCCAGGCCGCGCTCGGGGATGTGTTCATCGAATGCTCTTCTTCCCGCAATCAAATGATTGTCGAGACGCACAGCGAGCACCTGTTATTGCGAATACTAAAGCGTATTCGCCAGAGTTGTTCGGATCGCCCGCCCGTGCCGGAGCTGAATATTCGCCCGGAGGATGTGTGCATCCTGTATTTTGATCCCAGTCCCACAGGGGCAACGCAAGTCCGGCGGATTCGGGTCGGTGAGGATGGTGACTTTCTGGATCGCTGGCCTCGTGGATTCTTTGGGGAACGGGATCAGGAGTTGTTCGATGAATGAGCTCTTTGCAGCTGAACCGTCAGTCTGCAAAAGCGCTGCGGAGTTGAAGCTGCTGCTGGGGCTGTTCGGGCCATATGCTGGACGTTATCTTGTCGAGTACCCTGCGGAGAGTGGGTGGTTCAATTTGGTGGTTTCTAGCTTTTCTGGTGCAGGGGAGGTGGAGCAGGAGCGCATCAAATCGTTGCTGCGGCGGGCTCGGGATGCTTCAAGGCTACTGGTGCGCAAGGGGCTTGCATGGAACTCTTCCGATTTGTGGTTGGAAAATGCCTTGCACCATATGCGGCAGTCTCCTCCAACATTTTCAGAATTGGTTTCGGCTGATGGTGCCCAAGGCACTAAAGCTTTGCTTGATCTGGAGTTGTCACCGGCTGCAGGTGAACGTATTTGCGGCGTGCCGGAAGAATATGTGCGTGTCTGTCGTACGTTATTGCTGATTAATGAAGAACTTTATCTCCTTGATCCTTACCTTAAGCTGAACACCAAGCGTGTCCGTGATGTACTCAAGGCTATTTTTGATGTCCTACCTAAAGGCAAGTGCAAGAGGGTTGTATTTGTAGCTAGGGCTTCTGAAGTGATTGGGGACATGCGCACGGAGGTAGCTCTTGGCGATTTTCGAAACGAAATGACAAGGCTGATGAATGATGCTGACGTCAGGCCGGGATTTCTCTTGGAATACTGGTTTGTTCGTGATGAAACAAGCCGGACAAAAATGCATGGCCGGTATTTGCTTTCGATCAAAGGGGGTGTCCGCCTTGATCAAGGATTTCAAACTCAGGCCGATGGGCGACGAGTGGATGTTGGCCCTATCGACAAAGCTACGCATGATGATCTTTGGTCGATTTTTCACGAGGGGGATCATGACATGACAGTGGTGGATAAGCTTAGCGTGCGCTGCCAATGAGGTCGGAACAATGTTCCTTTCGTGAAATAACGTCAAAAATGATATGATGCTAGGCTATTTTTTCCAGTCTTATTAGGTTATTAGCGGTGTCACAGTTCCGAATGAATAGCAAACAGATACGCCAGGCCTTCCTGGACTTTTTCGCCTCCAAGGGCCACCAGGTGGTGGCATCGAGTTCTCTGGTGCCGCATGGCGATCCGACCTTGCTGTTTACCAACGCCGGGATGAACCAGTTCAAGGACGTGTTCCTCGGTTTCGACAAGCGCCCTTACACCCGCGCGACCACCAGCCAGAAATGCGTGCGTGCCGGCGGCAAGCACAACGACCTGGAAAACGTCGGCTACACCGCGCGTCACCATACTTTCTTCGAAATGCTGGGCAATTTCAGCTTCGGCGACTACTTCAAGCGCGACGCGATCAACTACGCGTGGGAACTGCTCACCGTCGTGTTCAAAATTCCCGCCGACAAGCTCACTGTCACGGTCTATGCCGAGGACGACGAAGCCTACGACATCTGGGCCAACGAAATCGGCGTGCCGAAAGAGCGCATTATCCGCATCGGCGACAACAAGGGTGCACGCTACGCCAGCGACAACTTCTGGATGATGGGCGACACCGGCCCCTGCGGCCCTTGCACCGAGATTTTCTACGATCACGGTGCGCACATCCCCGGCGGGCCTCCGGGCAGCCCCGACGAAGACGGCGACCGCTTCATCGAAATCTGGAACAACGTGTTCATGCAGTTCAACCGCGACGAGGCCGGTGTGATGCATCCGCTGCCCAAGCCGTCAGTGGATACCGGCATGGGGCTGGAGCGGATTTCCGCTGTGCTGCAAGGCGTGCATGCCAACTACGAAATCGACCTGTTCCAGAGCCTGATCAAGGCTGCTGCGCGTGAAACCAACACCGGCGATCTGGATAGTCCGTCGCTCAAGGTGCTGGCCGACCACATCCGTGCCTGCTCCTTCCTGATCGCCGATGGCGTGATCCCCGGCAACGAAGGCCGCGGCTACGTGCTGCGCCGCATCATCCGGCGTGCGATACGCCATGGCTACAAGCTGGGTGCGCGTGCCGCCTTCTTCTACAAGATGGTGCCGGATCTGGTTGCCGAGATGGGCGAAGCTTATCCGGAACTGACTGCTGGCAAGCAACGCGTGATGGACGTGCTCAAGCAGGAAGAAGACCGCTTCTTCGAGACTATCGAACACGGCATGGCGATTCTGGAAGCCGAACTGGCTGAAATGGCGAAATCCGGCGTGGTGGTGTTCAACGGCGAGACCGCATTCAAGTTGCACGATACCTACGGCTTCCCGCTCGACCTCACCGCCGACATCTGCCGTGAGCGCGATGTGACGGTGGATTCTGCCGCCTTCGACGCCGCCATGGCGCGTCAGAAGGAGCAAGCCCGCGCTGCCGGCAAGTTCAAGATGGCTGCCAATCTGGAATATGACGGCCAGACCACCACTTTCCACGGCTACGACAAACTGGAAACCTCAGGCAAGGTGCTGGCGCTGTACAAGGACGGTGCTACGGTCAGCGAACTGCACGAAGGCGACCTCGGCGTGGTGGTGCTGGACGATACGCCGTTCTACGCCGAATCCGGCGGCCAGGTGGGCGACAACGGCGAGTTGCGCGGCGGCAACGGTATTTTTGCCGTGGAAGACACCCAGAAGATTCAGGCCACGGTATTCGGCCATCACGGCGTGCTCAAGACCGGCGCGCTCAAGGTCGGTGATGCCGTTTCTGCCCGCGTCAACACGCAAGCCCGTGCTGCCACCATGCGCAACCACTCTGCTACTCACCTGATGCACAAGGCCTTGCGTGAAGTGCTGGGCGAGCACGTGCAGCAGAAGGGCTCGCTGGTGGATCCGGACAAGACCCGTTTCGACTTCGTGCACAACGCGCCGATGACCGACGAAGAAACCCGCAGGGTGGAGCAGATCGTCAACGCCGAAATCCTTGCCAATGAGCCTTGTCAGGCCCGCGTGATGGATATCGAGTCGGCGCAGAAAACCGGCGCCATGATGTTGTTCGGCGAAAAATACGGCGACGAAGTGCGCGTGCTGGATATCGGCTCCAGCCGCGAACTGTGCGGCGGGACGCATGTGAGCCGTACCGGCGATATCGGCTTGTTCAAGATCGTGGCGGAATCCGGCGTGGCGGCAGGTGTGCGTCGCGTCGAAGCAACCACCGGCGATGGTGCGTTGAAGCTGGTGCAGGCACAACAAGCGCTGATTGCGCAGGCTGCGAGCGAACTCAAGGCCCCGGCGCATGAAGTCCCGGCCAAGATCGTGCAGATACTGGACAACGTCAAAGCGCTGGAAAAAGAACTGGCCCGCCTCAAATCCAAGCTGGCCTCCAGCCAGGGCGACGACCTGGCGGCGCAAGCAGTGGACATCAGTGGCATCAAGGTGCTGGCCGCGACCATGGAAGGTGCCGATGCCAACGCCTTGCGCGAAACCATGGACAAGCTCAAGGATAAACTCAAGTCTGCCGCCATCGTGCTGGCGAGCGTGGCCGACGGCAAGGTGAGCCTGGCTGCCGGTGTGACGCCAGACGTCATCACGAAACTCAAGGCGGGCGAACTGGTCAATCACGTCGCCGCGCAAGTCGGCGGCAAGGGCGGCGGCAAGCCGGACATGGCGATGGCGGGCGGTACCGATGCGTCAAAGCTGCCGCAGGCGCTGGCGAGCGTGGCCGACTGGGTGAAACAAAAATCATCGTAGTAGTTGTAGGGTGGGCAGGTTTCATCTGCCCACGCGGTAGGCGGTGGGCACGCTACGCTTTGCCCACCCTACACAACTGATTGGGTGAAATAACAGGTTTAACTGACAACTCATTACTGATAGCTGACAACTCAAAATGGCTTTAATCGTACAAAAATACGGCGGCACCTCCGTCGGTTCTCCTGACCGTATCCGCAACGTAGCGCGCCGGGTGGCGCGCTACAAGGCGTTGGGTCATCAAGTGGTCGTGGTGGTATCCGCGATGTCGGGCGAAACCAATAGACTAATTGGACTGGCCAGGGAAATCATGCCGGAGCCCGATCCGCGGGAGCTGGATCAAATGGTCTCCACCGGCGAACAGGTGACGATTGCGCTGACCGCGCTGGCGCTGATGGACTTGGGCGTCAAGGCGCGCAGCTACACCGGCTCGCAGGTGCGCATACTGACCGACGATGCCTTTACCAAGGCGCGCATCCTGAGCATAGACGAGGAGCGCATCCGTGCCGACCTCAATGCGGGCTATGTCGTGGTGGTTGCCGGTTTTCAGGGCGTGGACGAGCAGGGCAACATCACGACATTGGGCCGTGGCGGTTCCGATACCACCGGCGTGGCGCTGGCAGCGGCGCTCAAGGCCGACGAATGCCAGATCTACACCGACGTGGATGGCGTTTACACCACCGACCCGCGCATCGTGCCCGAAGCGCGCCGCCTCGACACCATCACCTTCGAGGAGATGCTGGAACTGGCGAGCCAGGGCTCCAAGGTGCTGCAAATCCGCTCGGTCGAGTTTGCGGGCAAATACAAGGTCAAGTTGCGCGTGCTCTCCAGCTTTGAAGAAGAAGGCGACGGCACGCTGATTACATTTGAGGAAAGCGACAACATGGAACAACCCATCATCTCCGGCATTGCCTTCAACCGCGACGAAGCGAAGATTACCGTGCTGGGTGTCCCGGATCGTCCCGGCATTGCCTATCAGATCCTCGGCCCGGTGGCCGATGCCAATATCGACGTGGACATGATCATCCAGAACGTCGGCGCGGACGGTACGACGGATTTCACCTTTACCGTGCACAAGAACGAACTGAACAAGACCCTCGCCATCCTCAAGGACAAGGTGCAGGGCCATATCGGCGCACGTGAAATCGTCGGCGACGACAAGATCGCCAAGGTGGCCGTGGTCGGCGTCGGCATGCGTTCGCACGTCGGCATCGCCAGCCAGATGTTCCGCACGCTGGCCGAAGAAGGCATCAACATCCAGATGATTTCCACTTCCGAAATCAAGATTTCCGTGGTGGTCGACGAGAAGTATCTGGAACTGGCCGTGCGCGTGCTGCACAAGGCGTTCGAACTGGATCAGGTTCCGGCATAAATCAGCATGCTTACTTTCCAGCAAATCATTCTCACGCTCCAGCAATACTGGGACGAACAGGGCTGTGCCCTGCTGCAGCCCTACGACATGGAAGTCGGTGCCGGCACCAGCCACACCGCCACCTTCCTGCGCGCCATCGGCCCCGAGCCGTGGAAAGCCGCCTACGTGCAGCCAAGCCGCCGCCCCAAGGACGGCCGCTACGGCGAGAACCCCAACCGCCTGCAGCACTATTACCAGTACCAGGTGGTGCTGAAACCGGCGCCGGCCAACATCCTGGAGTTGTATCTGGGCTCGCTGGAAGCGCTGGGTTTCGACCTCAAGAAGAACGACATCCGTTTTGTCGAGGACGACTGGGAAAACCCCACGCTGGGCGCCTGGGGCTTGGGCTGGGAAGTCTGGCTCAACGGCATGGAAGTCACGCAGTTCACCTACTTCCAGCAGGTCGGCGGCATCGACTGCAAGCCGATCACAGGCGAAATCACCTACGGGCTGGAGCGTCTCGCCATGTATCTGCAGGGCGTGGAAAACGTATTCGACCTGACCTACGCACCTGGCCTCAAGTACCGCGACGTGTTCCACCAGAACGAAGTGGAGCAGTCGACCTACAACTTTGAGCACAGCGATGTCGAGTTCCTGCTCACCGCCTTCAACGCATACGAAAAGCAGGCCAGGCACCTGATGGAAAACCAGTTGGCGCTGCCCGCTTACGAACAGGTGCTGAAAGCCGCTCACACCTTCAATTTGCTGGATGCGCGCGGTGCGATTTCGGTCACCGAGCGCGCCGGTTATATCGGCCGCATCCGCAATCTGGCCCGTAGCGTTGCGCAGAGTTACCTGGATAGCCGCGCCCGCCTCGGTTTTCCGATGGCGCCGAAAAATTGGGCCGATGAAGTGTTGGCGCAGATCGAAAAGAAAGCAGCAGCATGAGCACCAAAAATTTATTGGTCGAGTTGTTCGTCGAGGAATTGCCACCCAAGGCGCTGAAGAAACTGGGCGAGGCCTTTGCTACGGCCCTGTTCGAGTCGCTCAAGACGCAGGGGCTGGCGGATGCCGCAGCGGTGGTCACGCCGTTTGCTTCGCCGCGGCGCTTGGCCGCACACATTACGGCTGTCGCCGCACAGGCTGCCGACAAGCCGGTATCGCAAAAATTGATGCCGGTCACGGTGGCGCTGGATGCCAACGGCCAGGCTACGCCCGCACTGCTCAAAAAGCTGGCCGCGCTGGGAGTCGATGCCTCGGTGGTGCCGTCGCTCAAGCGCGAAAACGACGGCAAGGTCGATGTGTTGTTCTTCGACTCCATGGTCAAGGGCGCCAATCTCGCGGATGGCCTGCAAAAGGCGCTGGACGAGGCGCTCGCCAGGCTGCCCATTCCCAAGGTGATGACCTACCAATTGCTGGATGGCTGGACTTCGGTCAATTTCGTGCGCCCGGCGCACGGGCTGGTGGCGCTGCATGGCAAGGATGTCGTGCCGGTACACGTGCTGGGCTTGGCTTCCAGCAATGTCACGCAAGGCCATCGTTTCGAGGCTGCCAGGCACCCGGTTGTTTTGAAGGATGCCGACAGCTACGCCGCCCAGATGGAGAACGAGGGCGCGGTCATTGCGGGATTCGCGGCCCGACGCGCCGAGATCGTGCGGCAGTTGGCCGATGTCGCGGCCAAGGCCGGGAGCGGGCTCAAGCCGATCGAGGACGAGGCGCTGCTGGACGAGGTTGCCGGTTTGGTGGAACGGCCCAATGTGTTGCTCGGCCAGTTCGAGACGGAGTTTCTCGAAGTGCCGCAGGAATGCCTGATCCTGACCATGAAGGCCAACCAGAAGTATTTTCCGCTGATGGATGCGGCAGGCAAACTTACCAACAAATTCCTGCTGGTTTCCAACATCTGCCCGGCGGACCCGAGCGCCGTGATCGGCGGCAACGAGCGGGTAGTGCGGCCACGTCTGGCAGATGCCAAATTCTTCTTCGATCAGGACCGCAAGAAGACGCTGGAATCGCGCGTGGCACAACTGGATAAAGTGGTTTATCACAACAAGCTCGGCACCCAGGGCGAGCGGGTGGTGCGTGTGCAAGCCATTGCCCGCGCCATCGGCCAGAGTTTGGGCGTGGCGGAGCAAGCCGATACGGCGGCGCGTTTGGCCAAGGCCGACCTGCTGACCGATATGGTGGGCGAGTTCCCGGAATTGCAGGGCATCATGGGGCGCTACTATGCGTTGCATGACGGCTTGAGTGCCGACATTGCCGATGCCATTGAAGACCACTACAAACCGCGTTTTGCCGGCGATGCGCTGCCGCGCAACCCGGTCGGTATGGCCGTGGCGCTGGCCGACAAGCTGGAAACATTGGTCGGCCTGTTCGGTATAGGCCAGATTCCGACCGGCGACAAGGACCCGTTCGCGTTGCGTCGGCATGCGCTGGGTGTGATTCGCATGCTGGTGGAATCCAACCTCGACTTGCCGCTGGATGTCTTGGTTTCAAAAGCATTTGCTGCCTTCCCGCAAGGGCTGCTGGGCGATGCCCAGGCGGAGGTGATGGGTTTCATTTTCGACCGGTTTGCCGGTTTGCTGCGCGAACAAGGCTACAGCGCGCAGGAAGTCGATGCTGTACTGTGCATGCATCCGCAGCGACTCAATTTGGTGGCGCAGCAACTCGCCGCCGTGCGTGCGTTTTCTGCCTTGCCCGAAGCCGCCAGCCTCGCCGCTGCCAACAAGCGCGTCGGCAACATTCTGAAGAAGGTTGAAGGCACGGTTTCTGCCACTGTGGACGCCACGCAACTGAAAGATTCTGCCGAGACTGCATTGCATCAGGCATTGCTGATGGTCAAGCCGCAAGCCGATGCGGCGTTCGAAAAAGGCGATTACACTGCCTCTTTGCAAGCCTTGGCTGCGCTGAAGGCGCCGGTGGATGCCTTCTTCGACAGCGTCATGGTCAACGCCGAAGACCCGGTGCTGCGTGCCAACCGCCTCGGCCTGCTGGCTTTACTGCATCAAGCCATGAACCGCGTGGCCGATCTTTCGCGCCTGGCGGCTTGAAATGCGTGAAAAGTGAAAGGTGAAAAGTGAAAGGTAATCCAAGCAAGTCACATGCAGTCGGGCATCTGCCCGGCACATTTCACATTTCACGTTTCACGTTTCACGTCCCATCATGAAGCTCGTCATCCTCGACCGCGACGGCGTCATCAACTACGACTCCGCCCAGTTCATCAAGACACCGGACGAGTGGAAGCCTATCCCCGGCAGTCTGGAGGCGATAGCAGCGCTCAATCAGGCGGGTTTTCGCGTGGCCCTGGCGACCAACCAGTCCGGTATCAGCCGCGGCCTGCTCGACATGGCGACGCTCAATGCCATCCACGACAAGATGCACCGCGCGCTGGCACAGGTCGGCGGCCGTATCGATGCGCTGTTTTACTGTCCGCATTCGGCCGAGGCGAATTGCGATTGCCGCAAACCCAAGCCCGGCATGATAGAGGAAATCGCGCGCCGTTTCGGCACCGATCTGGATGGCGTGCCCAGCGTGGGCGATTCTTTGCGCGACCTGCAGGCCAGCCTGCCGCTGGGTGCTTTTCCGGTGCTGGTGCGCACCGGCAAGGGCGAGGCTACCCTGGCTGCCGGTGGGCTGCCTGAAGGCACATGGATCTGCGCCGATCTGGCCGAAGCGGCCAGGCGAATTATTTGCGAATTGGAATGATCGCGCTGCGTTCGGCCATCTTCAACCTCGGCATGTGGCTGATGCTGATTCCATATTCTTTTCTGGCTATTCTGCTGGTGCCGTTTCCTGCACCTTTGCGTTCGCGTATCGTTGCCGGTTGGGCGAGGTTTGTGGTCTGGTGGCTGGCGCTGACCTGCGGCGTGCGCTATCGGGTCGTCGGCTGCGAGCATATTCCAGAATATCCGTGCGTAATTCTGGCCAAACACCAGTCGGCCTGGGAAACCATCGCATTCCAGGCGATTTTCCCGCCGCAGATCTGGGTGCTGAAACGCTCGCTGCTGTTGCTGCCTTTTTTTGGCTGGGCGCTGTGGGCGCTCAAGGCGATTGCCATCGACCGCTCGGCCGGGCGCGAAGCCTTGAAGCAACTGGTCAGCCAGGGCAAGGACAGGCTTGCGCTGGGCTTGAATGTCGTGGTGTTTCCCGAAGGGACGCGGATCGCGCCCGGCAAACGCGGCAAATACCACATCGGTGGCGCCTGGCTGGCGACGCATGCGGGTGCAATGGCCGTGCCCGTGGCCCACAACGCCGGCGAATTCTGGAGCAAGAACAGCCTGCTCAAACGCCCCGGCACCATTACCGTCAGCATCGGTGCTCCAATCGACACTGCCGGCATGAAGGCGGACGAGTTAAACCGGCAGGTCGAGACGTGGATTGAGGCCGAAATGCTGCGGTTGCACACGCTGTAGCATGGAGTTCCATCTCCCGCACTCCAGCGGCCCCATCCCCTATCGCCTTAAAACCAGTACGCGCCGCCGCACCGTCGGCATGCGCGTCGATGCCAACGGCCTGACCGTCAACGCCCCCAGCCGCATCGGCAAAAAAATGCTGGAGAACATGCTGCTGGAGCGTGCCGACTGGATCATCACCAAACTGGGCGAATGGCAGGCCAGGCAGGTGCCGGAGATGACCTGGCAGGATGGCGAGCGCCTGCATTTTCTCGGCAACCAGATCAGGCTTTGCCTGACGCCGGATAACCGCAATCGCAAACCACAACTGGAAGCCGGGCGCTTGCTGATCGCACTGGCGGAGCCGGGAAATGAATCGCTGGTTTCCAGAAAAGTGTTGCAATGGTACCGGCGCGAATCGCTGGCGGATTTCACTCGCCGCGTCGAGTTGCTCGCCCACAGGCTGGGCGTCGCGTTGCCGCCCATCGCGCTATCCAGTGCCCGCACGCGCTGGGGCAGCTGCAACTCCCGCGGCGAGATTCGCCTCAGCTGGCGACTGATCCAGGCCCCGCCGCACATCATTCACTATGTGGTGGCGCACGAACTGGCGCACTTGAAAGAGATGAACCACAGTCCGAAATTCTGGGCCATTGTGGAAAAACTCTGCCCGGATTTCCTCGCCGCCCGGCAAGAGCTCAAGCTGCTCTCGGCACAACTGCACCGGCTGGGCTGATTTTTACTGATAATATCCGGCAGTCATTCCGATATTATCTTTGCCATGGAACACCGACACGATCTTCCGCACCGCCACAATGTCGCCGGCCATTTGCATCTGTTCTGGCCGGTCGTATTGACGCTGGGTTTCGCGCTGGTCGAAGCGGTTGGCGGCTGGTTGACCCATTCGCTGGCCCTGCTGGGCGATGCCGGGCATATGTTCTCCGATTCTGCTTCGCTGGGGCTGGCCTGGCTGGCATCCTGGATCGCGCTCAAACCGCCGACGCGCAAGCATTCATACGGTCTGGCGCGGGTCGAGATCATCGTTGCGCTTATCAATGGCTTGTTCATGCTGTTCGTGGTGGGCGGCATCGTGCACGAGGCCATCCATCGCCTGCAGTATCCGCGTGCGGTAGCCGGGGGCGAAGTCATGCTGATCGCCTTTGTCGGCCTGCTGGTCAATATCGGTGTGGCCTGGCATCTCAACAAGGGCAAGGACAACCTCAATGCCCGCGCCGCACTGCTGCACGTGATGGGCGACCTGCTGGGCTCGGTGGCGGCGATTGCAGCGGGGGCGATCATTTATTTCACCGGCTGGACGCAGATCGACCCCATCCTCTCCATGCTGATTTCGCTGCTGATACTTGCGTCCACTTTCAACCTGCTGCGCGAGGCGCTGCACGTGCTGATGGAAGGCGTGCCGCTGCATCTCGACCTGAATGTGGTCGAAGCGGAAATGGCCAGGATGGAAGGCGTTTCGTCCATCCATGACGTACATATCTGGACGCTGTCGTCCGGCGTGGTGGCCTTGTCGGCGCATGTCGTCCTGCACGACCTGCACGGCTGGATGCACGTGCTGCCAGCCATGCGCGAGATGCTCAACGACCGCTACGGCATCAACCACGTCACCCTGCAGCCGGAAACCGAACAGTGGCTGGCAGAACGCGGCGCCTGAAAGCCGACATCTTCTGCGCCGTGGTCGACAACTACGGCGACATCGGCGTGTGCTGGCGGCTGACGCGGCAACTGGCGGCCGAGCATGGGTGGTCGGTACGGTTGTGGCTGGACGACCTGCCCAGTCTCGAACGCATCGCCCCGGCCATGATTGCGCCCGGCGTCGAAGTGCGGCGCTGGGACAAGAGTTTTCCTGCGGTCGAGCCGGCGGATGTCGTGATCGAGGCCTTTGCCTGCGAGTTGCCTGCCAGCTACGTTGCCGCGATGGCGGCGCAGGCAGTGAAACCGGTCTGGCTTAACCTGGAATACCTGTCGGCGGAAGACTGGGTGGCCGGCTGCCACCTCGGCCAGTCGCGGCACCCAACCTTGCCGCTGACCAAATATTTCTTCTTCCCCGGATTTACCCCTGACACGGGCGGCTTGTTGCGCGAAAACGGCCTGGGGCAAGGCTTCGATGCCGCGGCTTTCTGGCAGAGCTTCGGGCTGCCGCAGCCGCAAGCGGACGAACTGCGTATTTCGATGTTCGGCTACGATAATCCGGCACTGGAAAGCCTGCTTGGCAGTTGGGCCGCCGGCGCCCGGCCGGTGACCTGTCTGGTGCCGCAAGGGGCGCTGGCGGATCGCGCCAGGCAGGCGGTCGGTGCCGGCCATGGCCGGCTGCGGCTGCACGAATTCGCTTTTCTGCCACAGGACGATTACGACCGTTTGCTCTGGGCCTGTGATTGCAACTTTGTGCGGGGGGAGGATTCTTTCGTCCGCGCGCAATGGGCGGCCAGGCCTTTCATCTGGCATATCTACCCGCAGCAGGACGATGCGCACTGGCCCAAGCTCAATGCCTTTCTGGATCGCTACTGCGCAGGCTTGCCTGCCGAGGCGGCAGCGGAAGTGCGCAATTTGTGGCAGGCATGGAATCGCGGGGCGCCGGTGGAGTGGTCTGCGTTCTGGCAAAACCGGGTTGCAATCGAAGCGCATGGCCGCAACTGGAAGGCGGCGCTGATGGGGCAAAAAAATCTGGCAGAAAATCTGGTAAGTTTCTGTAAAAACAGGGTATAATCCGCGCCCTTTAGATGATTGTCGCGTCAGCGACACCGCGTCCCCCTCGCCCGCAAGCGGGAGAGGGCAGGGGAGAGGGTCAACACCTATCCCTGATTAACCGAATTTAGCGATAGGATACACCCGATGAAAACCGCACAGGAAGTCCGCGTAGGCAATGTCATCATGATCGGTAACGACCCGATGGTGGTGCAAAAGGCCGAATACAACAAATCCGGCCGCAACTCTGCGGTCGTCAAGATGAAGTTCAAGAACCTGCTGACCGACTCGCCCAGCGAATCCATCTACAAGGCAGACGACAAGTTTGAAGTCGTCGTTCTGGACAAGAAAGACTGCACCTACTCCTACTTTGCCGACCCGATGTACGTTTTCATGGATGCCGAGTACAACCAGTACGAAGTCGAAGGCGAAAACATGGGCGACGCCATCAACTACCTGGAAGACGGCATGGCTTGCGAAGTGGTGTTCTACAACGAAAAGGCGATCTCCGTCGATCTGCCGAACTCTGTGGTTCGTGAAGTTACCTACACCGAACCGGCCGTCAAGGGCGACACTTCGGGCAAGGTCATGAAGCCTGCCAAGATCTCTACCGGCTTCGAACTGCCGGTGCCGCTGTTCGTTTCTACCGGTGACAAGATCGAAATCGACACCCGCACCCACGAGTACAAGAACCGCGTGAAGTAAGCCGTACGCCGTATTCGACACAGCAATACAGGGGCAGCCAATTGGCTGCCCTTATTTTTTGGTTCATCGCAGCTTTTCCGGAGAAGGGTGGTGACAGGATTCCCCCTGTTGATTAATAGGGGATTGCCTGATAGTGTTGGGCGCTGTTTTCTGAATAATACGTTACGAAACATGCAAGTTGGGTGTATCCGATCGGCAAGAAACGGGCTCCCGGGCGTCAGGCAAATTGAAAAAACGCCATACTGCGTGGTATCGATGGGTCTTGGGGGAGTGTAATGCGGGTCAACGACATCGCCGGAAAAATGTTGTCATTTGAGCAAGGCGCAAGCGAGCCGCAGTTCCGGATCCTCGCGGAAAACCTGCCGGACAATATCATTCGTTTTGACCGCCATGCCAGGGTGGTCTACATGAATCCGGCAATGCGGCAGAGCATACCCCCCGCAATCCTGCCGGTCATCGGTGAGAAACCGACGGAAACCTTTCCCGATGATGAATTTGCGGCCTTTATGCAGCGAGTTGTAGAGGGAGTGCTGCAGATGGGAGAGGGAGTCGAGTTTGAAATCCCGGTTCCCGGGCCGCATGGCGAAACACGCATGCACCATGTGCGTTACGTGGCCGAGCGGGACGGCAACGGTGAGATTCACGGGGCGTTGGGCATAGGCCGCGACATCACCGAGCAGAAGCAGGCGGAGGATAAACTCCGCGCCAGCGAGCAGGAGTTCCGTAGCCTGGCGGAAAGCGCGCCGGATTTCATCATCCGCTACGACAGCGAACTGCGCATCCGCTACCTCAACAATCGCCTGTTGATATTTATGGGGCTTGCCAGTGCCGAAGAGGTCATCGGCAAGCGACCCGGCGAAGCCTGGCCGGATGGCCGCTATGCGATGATCGAAGCAGCCGCCCAGCAGGTGATCGAGACGGGGGAGGCGGTCACGCTTGCCCCGGTTTTTCTTGCCGACCAATCAAAGTATCACCACATCTCCATCGTGCCGGAACGCGATGTGCAAGGCCGGGTCATCGGTGCCATCATTTTCGCGTGGGATGTAACCGCTATCCGTGAGATCGAACTCCGCCTGACTCACTTCGTCGAAAACCTGCCGGGGATGGCCTACACTTTCCGGCTCACGCCCGACGGGCATGGCAGCGTGCCATTTGCCAGCGCCAAGATCGAGGAGTTCTATGGTTTGCGTCACGACGAGGTAAAAGACGACGCGGCGCCCATCCTCGATCTGCTGCACCCGGATGACCGGTTACGCAACGTGGCCGCTATTGCCGAGTCGGCGCGCGCCATGGCACCGTTCCACCTCAAGTACCGCATCTGCCGGCCGGGATTGCCAGAGCGCTGGGCCGAAGCGCGTGCGGTGCCGGAGCGCGAACTCGATGGCAGCATCGTCTGGTACGGCATGGTGCTCGATATTACCGAGCAGAAGCAGGCGCAGGAGTTTGCCGAAAACCTGCTCAATGCGATTCCCGACCCGATTTTTGCCAAGGACAGGCAGCACAAATGGGTGGCGGTCAACGATGCTTTCTGTGCGTTGATGGGACAGCCGCGCGAAGCGTTGATCGGACAATCGGATTACGACTACTTGCCCGTCAGTGAGGCCGATGCGCTCCGGGAAAAGGATGAAATCGTTTTTGCCAGCGGCAAGGAAATGCTCAGTGACGAAGTGATTACCGATGCCGAAGGCAGGGTGCGTTTCGTCCAGACCAAAAAGAACCTGGTCGGTGCCAATATGCTGGTCGGCAGCATCCGCGACTTGACGGATATCATGGAAAACCAGCGCATGTTGGACGAAGCCCAGAAGATCGCCCAATTAGGCAGTTGGGACTGGAATATCGTCAAGGATAGCGTGGTATGGTCGGAAATGGCCTACGAAATCTATACGCCTGACGAGCGGCCCGCCTCTCCGCGATTCGAGGACTTCACGCAAGCCGTTTATCCGGATGATAGAGAACTGGTGCTTGCGGCGGTCAGCATGGCATTTGAGCATGACACGCCGTATGACATCGAGCACCGCGTCGTTTCCGAAAGCAAGGGAATACGCACCGTTCATGCGCAAGGCAAGGTGTTCAGGAATGAGCACGGCAGACCTGTACGCATGGTGGGTCTGGTCCATGATATTACCGAGCGCAAGCGGGCCGAGCAGCGGTTGATACATAGCGAACAGCAATTCCGTAGCCTGGCGGAGAGCCTGCCCGACCCGCTGATACGCTATGATCGCCAAGGCCGCCGCACCTTTTTGAGTAGGATTGCGAAGGAAAGAGGCGCAGTCACGGATGAACAGGCGCTCGGCAAGACGCCGGCAGAGTCCAAGAACGTCATTACGCCGGAGTCATATCGAATCGCTTTGGCGCATACCCTCGCTAGCGGCGAGCGCAGCGAAGTGGAAGTGCAGTTGCAGATGCCGTCCGGCGATCTGCGAACCTACCAGTGCTACATCGTTCCGGAATGGGGTGAAAACGGACAGGTAACCGGTGCCATCAACATCAGCCGCGATATTACCGAACTCAAACAGGCGGAACGCCGCCTGCGCGACCTGAACGCCCACCTGCAATCGGTGCGCGAGGAAGAAAAAGGCCGCCTCGCGCGCGAACTGCATGACGAACTGGGAAGCCTGCTTGCCGCGCTGAAGATGGAAACCAATATTCTGGCTCGCTCGCTGACGGCGGACGGAACCGCGACATCGCATGCCGGGCGGATCGAATCTATCCTGCTCCTGATCGACGAAGCGATGGGGTTTTCGCGCCGGGTGGTCAACGAATTGCGTCCAACGGTGCTGGATGTGCTCGGACTTTTGCCCGCCCTGGAATGGCAGGCCGATCAGTTCAGCCGGCATACTGGCATCGAATGCCGCGTCGAATGTACTTCCAGAAAAATCAGGAATTGCGAGAGCTGCAATAGCTGCGACGACAAACTGGTCGACCCGCTTGCCATCACCCTGTTCCGTGTCGCCCAGGAGGCCCTGACCAATGTGTCGAAACACTCCGGCGCCTCCCAGGCGAAAATCGACTATCAATTCAATGACAACGAAATCGTGCTGGCGATTAGCGATAACGGCCGTGGCCTGCCGGAAGACATCCATGTTACCGCCACCTCCCACGGTCTGCGCGGTATGCGGGAGCGCGTCGCGCAAATCGACGGAGCCATAGATATTGCCAATCTCCCGGATGGAGGGCTGGAAGTGGCGGTGCGCTTGCCGTTGTCCGCCGTCGCGCGAAAATCGGGTAAAGCTTGGTAATGTATTTGAACGGCTCGCCGATTGGCTGCCTTTTTTAAGGCGCGATGGAGAAGGCTGTCTCTGGTACAGATGCTAAGCATCAAACCAGTTGGCGATTTCCAGCCCTTTTAAATGCGCGAAGTCGTCAGCATTGCGCGTCGCCAGTTTTACCCCATTGACCTTGGCAATAGCGGCAATCTGGCCATCGGCAAAGGGGAGGGGAACTCCCTGTTTCGCCAGGCGTGCCCGTTCTTCAGCATGCCATTCGGCGGCGCGGGCATCGTAATCAAGCACCGGCAGACGGCTAGTCCGCAACTGATCCAGATACTCCGCAATCATCTTCTGTTTTTTTGATGGAGGCATCCTCGCCAGTCCAAAATACAGCTCATGCCAAACCACGCTTGCCGTCGCACAATTCTCGCGAAACTCCGCCAGGCGCGCCATCACATTGGCGTTGGGTTGCGGCTTGATGGCCTCGGAGAGAATGTTGGTGTCCAGCAGGAAAATCACGCTTCCCACGAAAACTCCCGGCCGGTGGACGCATCGCGCAGGCTGGCGAAATCTTCATCGGAAATTTTTGACAGGTCGTGATTGGCGCGAAATGCGGTAATTGCATTCCATAAATCGGGCGCCTGCTGGCCGCTCAACCGCTCGAACTCAGCCTGAGAAACCAGTACGGCAACCGGCTTGCCGCGTCGCGTAATGCTGACGGGCTGGCCACTTTCGACGGTGTGTACGATCTCGGCGAGGCTGTGACGGGTCTGGGCAATGGAGTATTGGCTGTTCATGGCGCGGCTCATTATGGCTATCTATTTGTACATGGTATTGCGGTGACGCACAGGAAGCAAGCGAATTTCGTTTGTTATTAGCTAGACCAATAGGCGGGTTCTTGCAGAACATCGCGAAGCGATAACGCTGTGGCGGATGGCCCCTTTATGGGGTTATTTGACACAGCGTTTTCGTTCCGATACCCCACCATCGGAATGCCTGATAGACTCGCCTTGCCCTAGACCGCTGGCCTTGCCCTAGTTCCGATACCCCACCATCGGAATGCCTGATAGACTCCGCGCCATCGCCGTGAAGGATCACGCGCAGGTTCCGATACCCCACCATCGGAATGCCTGATAGACTCGGGTGTTGCTGGTTTCCCCTCCTATGGTTTGTTCCGATACCCCACCATCGGAATGCCTGATAGACTCGACGCCATCCGCTACGATACCGCCGTCCGTGTTCCGATACCCCACCATCGGAATGCCTGATAGACTCAATCTCAGAGTGGCCCACCCGCGCAGTCGTGTTCCGATACCCCACCATCGGAATGCCTGATAGACTCGACGCCATCGGCAACAATGCCGCCGTCCGTGTTCCGATACCCCACCATCGGAATGCCTGATAGACTCCTATCATGCAGGAATTACGATGGCTGTAAGGTTCCGATACCCCACCATCGGAATGCCTGATAGACTTGATTGCGCCGTCACCTGGCGCTGGAATATGTTCCGATACCCCACCATCGGAATGCCTGATAGACTCGGTGAAGCAGATGGCGCGAATGCATCCTTCGTTCCGATACCCCACCATCGGAATGCCTGATAGACTCAATGAAATACAGCATGACAGCACGTTGAGCGTTCCGATACCCCACCATCGGAATGCCTGATAGACTCTCTCCGTGCCGTACTTGTAGAACGTCGCCCGTTCCGATACCCCACCATCGGAATGCCTGATAGACTCATACGGCGGCAGATTTGTTGAGAATTACATGTTCCGATACCCCACCATCGGAATGCCTGATAGACTCCCACAATGTCGCAGCCTGTAATGGCAATGTGTTCCGATACCCCACCATCGGAATGCCTGATAGACTCCATTCATCATTCGGTTAGCAGTTATCTGGTGTTCCGATACCCCACCATCGGAATGCCTGATAGACTCTAATGTTCCAGTCGCCAGCGCGGTAAATGTGTTCCGATACCCCACCATCGGAATGCCTGATAGACTCAGAACAGCATCACTGCCGAATACCGCTACGTTCCGATACCCCACCATCGGAATGCCTGATAGACTCGGTCGCCACATTCGGGCCACTCATAAAGGTGTTCCGATACCCCACCATCGGAATGCCTGATAGACTCTCCGGTGCGGGTTGCAGTATATGCCGGACAAGGTTCCGATACCCCACCATCGGAATGCCTGATAGACTCTCTGGTTGTTCGCAACCAGTTAAAATATAAGTGCTTTTTTACTAGAAGAGCTCAACTTGCTCCGGCATGTTGGGCTTTTTTCTTGTGGGTTTTGTACCAAAAAACTCCTTGGTCATTCCGTATTGCTTATCGGTGACAATGAAAAATGCGACTTGGGCGTCTTTGGGAATGAGAGGGCGTAGCCGCACAATCGTTGCTTCGCCAACCGCTATCGTTGGGAAATGATGCACATAGAGCGAGTTTTGCAGCTGTACGAAATTTTCCTGAAGTAGGCTTTTCCGAAACACACCGTAATCATGGCGCGCTTCTGAATCAATCATGGGGCAGTCATATACGCATATCACCCACATTACGCGCCACCCATTTACGCCCATGAATCTTCATTATCCCTTTCTAACAGGGCGTCTTGCGGTAACAGCAATTGTTCTGCACGGCCATCCAGCATGCGGACAAAGCTGGCGATACTTTCGTTGATTGCAGCGGGAAGCCGATAACCCGCACCATTGAGTTTGATTTCCTGTTCTACAAATCCCAGTATCTGCTTACGCGCCGCTCCATCAAACGTGCCAAATTGGCCAAGTGCCACATGCCGCTCCACCACGAAGCGGTAAGGTTCGATAAAGTCATCTGCTAGATTGAACGGATTTTCCGTGCTGCTGTGTCCTAGGCCCAGAGCAGGGTTCAAGCCTGCCATGACAAGTGAGCGTGCCACCATGGAGCGCAACACGGCATAACCAAAATTGAGTCGTGCGTTAATGGCATCTTCCGCGCCTTGTTTTTCGCGCTTGAAATCGTCCTCAAACAAATACGCCCAATAATGCTTAGCCCCCTGGCCTTCGCATTTGGTTTTGTCGGCGGGTTGCACTTCCTTTGCCAGCCGTTCCAGGCGTAATGCCCCCTTACGATTCAATATGCGCAAATTGGCGGCTTGGGTGTTGAGTCGTGCCTGTACGATAGCCTGCCAGAGATGACCTTTGGTGTGGCTATTATCCAGTGTGATCTGCTGGCGTAGTCGCCGCACCAGATCGCCATTGCCGACTTGCGGTAGCAGCCAGGCACATGGGTGGTGGATTTCATCAGTCACCATTACGCTGGCACCGGCTTCAGCCAATACCCGCAGGGCTTGTACCGAGATTTGTATGGTGTGGTGGTGTAGGCACAATACTGCAATGTCGCGCGGTAGCACGAAGCTGTCGTCGAAACCATCGCGCCTGATGCGCAGCCTGCCCAAGTCCACTGACAGTAAGGCAGGGTTCTCGATGAGCAGAATGCGGTGGTCAGACATGCCTAGTTCACCACAGTTAAGTGTAAGACCTTGCTAAATGCCATTTTCCGCTTTCCAGAACCAGCTTCTTTGATTGCATCAAATGCTCTTGGGTCTGTATGTGGAATCAAGAAGATATTGCCTTCTGATGTGAAGTATCCAATGCGATAGCATTTGCCATTTTCTCTATTAAGTACCACATCGCCTTTGTGCAGCCGTATTACATTTTCGCCAATGGCTTTACGTTTTCGCCGCATGGCTTGCTGTGTATTCACCAGCATTTGCCTGATTACCCGTCCATCTCGTATTTCTGTTTCAAGGTAGGCGTACCCTGCATTTGGCAGCCGTTTCAGGTGTTCCCGTCCGTCTTTGCTAGTGTGGCTGATGATGGCAACATCATCAGCATATTTGTCTGTAAAACACCGTACCTTTTTGATTTCCATGCACTTGCCATATAGCGTTTGGTAAATAGGCTGTGCGAGTGCTTCAGGGGCGGTCATTCCGCTGGCAATCCTATTATCAAAGGCTTGGGCGATTAACTCCCTGCTACTGTCACTCACGATGTTTTGAATCGCTTTTCTAGCTTGCTCCACAGTGCCTTTTTTGCGATCTATCAAATCCGTGACTTTTACGCGAAGGGTGAGCCGCGATTTGTCTTCCCCTTCTTTTAGCGCGACGCCATAGGCTGTTTCCTGGAAGATCGCCCCATCAGGATAACGATCCGGCTTGATCGAAAGCGGGCATTCCTTAACTGCTGCTAGTGCCAGTTCACGCACGTTTTTCAGTGGTAGCGCCTCACCAATTCTCAATCTTGGTTTTTCACCTGTACCTACCCGTTCGCTATCCAGTTTGTATTGCCGCGCCATTTGCTGGAATAGGGCGCGCGAAGTCAGCGCAATGGTGATGGCATCAATCAGGTGGTGCCTGTGGTCGATGCGCTTGTCCAACTTGCGGTCGGTATGGCGCGATTTATCAAGCTTGCCGTGACCATCCAGCACTTTGTGGCCTTCCCACACGTCGCGGTATTTTGCAAATTCCTCCGGGCTGACGACTTGGCCTTCTTCGTCCAGCACAGGCAAGCCTTCGGCAATTCTGGCTTGTGGGATCACGGTTTCCAGTTTCCACTTGCGGCGCAAGCCTGCTGTCATTTCCCCGCGCGAAACCGAGATGGGTGTTTTACATACGCTTTGCAGCCATTGTGCGGCTTCTTTGGCAATCCATGAGGTCTGGTGAAACTGGCGGTCGGCAAAGCCGTCGATGGATTCATCTGTGAGAACTTCTTGTTCAAAGTCCTCCAGTAGCAACAGCTTGGCTTTGCGGTCACGTTTGTTGTCGGCAAAGTACTTGGCGCGTGCTCGAATCACTTGCCAGCGTTCCGAATCGTGCCCCCAAGCCTGAAATGGTGTACGGCTGCCTTTTCCCTGATTACAGCTACGGTGCGCCAGCACGATTTCACTGCGTTTCAGGCCAACCTGAGTCAGCGAACGGGGCAGGATGTGCTCGTATTCTGTTTCGGCACCACTTAACGCATCTGCCAGTGTGATGGTTTTGCTGCAATACGGGCAGTGTCCTGCCCCTTGTTCTTTCCATAATAGATAGCGGCGAACGCGTGATGGCGTGACGGTGCCGCCATGTTGACGAATTTGCTCTTCTGCCTCTAATCGCGCTTTGCGGTTTTTGGTATTTTCGCTTTCACGTTCGTTACGTCTTGTTACCCCTAGACTCAAATCACGCGCCATTTCCACGACGATTTGTTCAGGCGTTGCGCCTAATTCCTGAATCATGCGATTTACCACATAACGAATCTGCCGCAAGGAGCCATCCACCACGGAGTTTCCGGTAATGGGGGGCTTGTCCAGGCGCTCTTGCAAGACGACCTTTTTGTTGGCTGAATCAGGATAGCAAACCCGAATTGCGGCTTCTTCATCCGAGCGCATTTCGCCTTGCGTGTTGTCAGGCCACCAAGGAGAGTCAAGCCATTCGGTCAGGGTTCTTAATGCCTTGATGGAGTAAGATGCGCGGCCGCCTTCAAAGCCCATCTTGCTCAGGCGTTCAAACTTGCCTCTGTCATTAAGCTGGTTGATAAAGGCAACAAATGCCTCTGGCAATTGACGAGGTGTACCGTCGCCCTTGGCAAAGCGGGTATGCCATAAGGGGTCATCCAACTGTTCTGGCGAGCCTAAGTCAGCTAGAAAGTTGATGACCTGTATTTGCGTGCGCTCATCCAGCGCGAGCCAGGCATCTCCCATTTCCAGTTTGCGAAACACATGGTTGGTTTTGTTACCCGGAATCTCGTCACGGCTGAGACGATCCAGATTCAATCCCTTGGTTTCCGGCTTGGGACATCCTGCGGCGGCTAACGCCTTGTAGATGGCCTCGAATTTCACTACCTCTTTTTCTTCGCAAAGTTGCCGGATGACGGCTTTTTGTTCCGGCGTGAGTTTCTCCGCGCGCTTGCCTGCACCCCAGCGCAAATCAGCCAGTGTTTTTTCAATACGGAAACGCTGAAATGCCAACTGCGCACGCGGGGCACGGGCGAGGGTTGGTTCCAGGCTACATTGCCCTACCATGCCGCCAACAGCTTTTAATGGCCGCTGGTGAAAAATGGCATGGCGAAAAGTTTCCTTGAGCGGCTTGCCGTCGTGCGCTGCGAGTAGTACAGGGTAAAAGGCGGCTTGTGTTTGCCAGAGTTGCTCAAACTCAGATTCAAGCTGGCTCCTAAGCGCGTAGAGGTTTTTATCTGTGGTGGTTTTGTCGTCTGGCTCTTTGATTTTTAACTTGGTGGGTTTGCCGTCCAGCCAGCGTTGATACAGGAACTCGCCCAGAGTGACGGTTTCCTGTCGCTTGGATTCAGCCAAGGCTTTCATCGCTATGTTCAGGTCGTTGTTTCCGCCCTCAACTTCCCCCAGTTTTGCACCTTCTTTTTTTGGGCGGAACTCACCGGCGTAGCCGCGCCGTTTTCCAATGCGGATGAAGATTCGGATAAGGTCAGGCAGACTTATTTGTTGCTTCGCCGCATTGGCACGAATCTCAAGCAGGCTGCGCCCGCTATCCGGGGATGGTTCCATGTGAATACCCAGCAATGGAGCTAAGGCTGCGATACGTTTAGTTCTGCCTAGGCGACGGTCTATTTGGCGGCGTTGCATACGGGCAGCTCGACGACCGGCTTTTTTGGATTTCAACCCCGCCTGACTTTTTTCCAAAGGCTCGTCAAAAATCCGCACATGTTTCCAAACCAAATCTATCGGGTTGTTTTCTGCATCTAACGAAAATGCAGCAACTCCCAAAGAAGCTGTACCAACATCCAAGCCAACTCGATAGCGCATGATTTGCCCTTTCTGCTTGTTTTTGTTGTACTATCATAGCGTATCAGGCATTCCGATGGTGGGGACTATCGGTAACAAGGGGAAGGTCGCAAGGCCAACCCCACCGATACAAAGCGGCGACTTCGGTCGCCGTTTTTATTGGATGAAACTTTGAAAATAACAACCGTTTGGCCCAACAGTCGTTTTTGCTCCCGTCTTGCTACTTTCCTTGACGGGGCCGGGAATCAAGCTTAGTTCACGACATTCCGGCATCCCTTTGGCAAATCTAGCTGGCATCTGCGGGTCGCGGCAAACCAAAGCTAAGTCAGGAAGGCGTTAGAACTTTCGTGTTGGAGATGGAAATTGGTTGCCGGGAAACCCCAGGCCGGATTGGGCTTGGCAGGTTGCCGGTTGCGCGTCAGCGAATTAACGGCGATACCGTGGTGTCTTCGTTGTAGCCCGTGCAGCGGTTTTTGCCGGCGGTTTTTGACTGGTACATGCGATTGTCCGCCAGCTCGATGAGCTGATCCCAGTCCGGGCAGGCGTCCAGCCGTCTTTCCGAGATGCCGACGCTGACGGTGACCGGTGCCCCGTCAGGGCGATTGCCCAAGCCTTGTTCGCTAATACGCTTCAGTACGTGTCGCGCACCTTCGGCGGCGTTGTCGGACAGCATGATCAGAAACTCTTCCCCGCCCCATCGTACCAGAACGTCGCTTTTACGCAGACAAGCGCTCAGGCTCTGGGCAACGTTATGCAACACATGGTCGCCAGCTTCGTGCCCGTACAGGTCGTTCACCGATTTGAAATTGTCGATGTCCAGAAACATTACCGTTAATGCCGTATTGGTGCGGGCAGCGAGGCGGAACTGCAGGTCTATGGTTTCCCTGCCGGAACGCCGGGTAAAGGCGCCGGTCAGGACGTCCAGGGAGGCCTGGTTGACCAGGGTGAAGATGTAATGCAGCTGGCTCATGCCCGAGAGGCCGGAAACGCCGGTGACCAGCATCAGCATCCACAGGGTGATGACGATGTCGTCCAGCGAGTGCATCGGGTGGTAGGCCGTGCTGGACGCGACGATGCCGACAACCGATGCCGCGGCAACCAGCACCTCGCTCAGCGTTAACGGGAAGACGCTTAATCCGGCTACTACGATGAACGGCAGCAGGCCGTAGAGCTTGATGGAAATGTGCGTGAGGGCATCGCCCCCTGCCAGCCCTGCCAGCAACGGTTGGGTGCCGAGGAAAAACACCGGCGGGATGGCCAGCATTGCTCCCAGCATGAGGAATGCCGTTTGCAGGCTGCGCCGCTCGTTTTGTACCATGGTCAGCCCGGCAAAGGCGGCCGAGCAGAGCAGGCGCATCAGCGCCAGATAACCCCAGGTCGGCCACGGGAAGACCAGCATGTCGGCCAGTATCCACAACGGGGTGAGTATCGCAAAAATACAGGAAACACCACGCACGCGTTCGCTGATAATCTGCGCCCTGTGGTGGTTGATATGCAGGGAATGATTTTTTGCACGGACCAGTTCGTCGACCTGAGCCTTGGTGATATGTGAGAAGATCATTCTGTGCCTGTCGTAATACCGTTATGAGGGTGAAGCACTATTCGGCAATATAACCGAAGCCCGTAATCTTTCAAGTATTTATCGCGAAATTTCAAGTTTGATGGCCTGATCACATGACTACCTTTAACCCCAACTGCCGCCTTTGCCCCCGCCTCGCCACCTTTCTCGACGAGGTCAAGGCCGGCAACCCCGATTATTTCTGCCGCCCGGTGCCGCCCTTTGGTGCGGAGGCTTCGCGTCTCCTGATTGTCGGCCTGGCGCCGGGATTGAATGGCGCCAATCGCACCGGACGGCCGTTTACCGGCGACCATGCCGGTCTTCTGCTTTACTCGACGCTGCACCGTTTCGGCTTTGCGACGGCGGGCGAACCGCTGGATGCTTCCGGCTGGGCGAATCCGGCGTTGCATTTGACGGATTGCCGCATCACCAATGCCGTCAAATGCCTGCCGCCGGCCAATAAGCCGGAGACGGCGGAAGTCGTCACCTGCAATGCCTACCTCAAGGCAGAACTGGCGGCGATGCCGCGCGGTACGGTGGTGCTGGCGCTGGGTAATGTTGCCCATGCGGCGGTGCTGCGCGCGCTCGGCATCAAGGCCAGGGATCATGTGTTTGCCCATGCCGCTCGCCATGTGCTGCCGAGTGGCGTAACCTTATATGACAGCTACCATTGCAGCCGTTACAATACCCAAACCAGACGCCTTACCGAGGCGATGTTCCACACGGTATTTGCAAGCATCAAGGAGGAGTTGTCATGCCATACGTCAATGTAAAGCTGGCGGGTAGCGTCACCCGAGAGCAAAAAGCGAAGATTGCCGAGGAAATCACTGCCACGCTGGAACGCCACGCGCACAAGCCGCCGCAATACACCTACATCACGTTTGAAGAAGTCGCGTATGAAGATTGGGCGATTGCGGGCAAGTTGCTGGACGAATAGATACGAATCCTGACCCCCGGATAATCGATGAGATACTCCCATACTCGCGCGCAAAGTGCTGAACTCCTCCGTATGGTGCTGCAACGGATGGGCCAGCACGAGGCCGGCTTTACGCCGCATTGCTATGCGGTGTGGTATGAATGCCTGGCGGGCGCCAACCATAAGTTGTCCTATGACATCGATGAGCGGATTGCCGAAGGCCCGCCGCTGGACGATGCCGCGATCGAGCAGCTTTTCGACAAGTACGTGTCGGAATTGGATGTCGACGCTGCGCGGGAGTTGCAAGCCGGCGCGCACCGGATTCTGGATGATCTGGCACGGCATACGGCTGAAGCCGACAGCCGGGCGAGCGAATTCGGCAGCAGTCTGGAGAAATCCGCAAACCGTCTGGTGGAAATGCCCGGCGAAGATGTGCTGGGCGAGGTGGTGGCTGCGTTGCAGGCCGATACCGGCAAGATGCGGACGGCGGTACAGGAGCTGTCGGCCAATCTGCAGTCCAGCCGGGAAGAGGTTGACGAGTTGAAGCGGGCGCTGGACAAGGCGCAGATCGAGGTGCAGACCGACCCCATGACGGGAGCCCTGAACCGGCGCGGGTTCAACGCCAGGCTGTCAGAGATGGTGGAAAATGCACAGGATGGTGTGCCGCTATGCCTGCTGATGGTGGATATCGACCATTTCAAGAAGATCAACGACACCTTCGGTCATCTGTTCGGCGACAAAGTTATCGGCGCCATTGCCGCCACGCTCAATGCCAACGTCAAGGGCCGCGATGCGGTGGCGCGGCTGGGCGGCGAGGAGTTCGGCGTGTTGTTGCCGGAGACCGGGCCCGAGGGCGGGATGGTGCTCGCGGAGAAAATCCGTGCCGCTATCGAGAAAGCCCGCATACGCCAGAGCGGCAAGCCGGAACCGGTCGGCGGCATTACCATTTCGCTTGGGCTTACTGCCTATATCCCAGGCGAAGATCACGAGACTTTCATCCATCGGGCGGACCAGGCGCTTTATGCCTCCAAGACCGCCGGCCGCAACCGCGCTACCCTGGCTTGAAGTTTCCAGAGGTGTTCCATGGCGAATGAGCCGTCATTCGACCCCAGGCCTGTCCTGAAATCCCTGCCCAACCTGCCGGGCGTGTATCGCATGATCAACGCTGCCGACGAGGTGATTTATGTCGGCAAGGCGCTCAGTCTCAAAAAGCGTGTTTCCTCGTATTTCCAGAAAAACCTGCCCAGTCCTCGCACGCGCATGATGGTGTCGCACATTGCGCGCATCGAGACTACAGTGACGCGCTCCGAGGCCGAGGCGCTGCTGCTGGAAAACAATCTTATCAAGTCGCTGATGCCGCGGTACAACGTGTTGTTCCGCGATGACAAGTCCTACCCCTATATCATGCTGACCGGCGACGAGTTTCCCCGCCTGGCGTTTCATCGCGGCGCGCAGCAGAAATCCAGCCGCTATTTCGGCCCGTTCCCCAATACCGTGGCGGTGCGCGAAAGCATCCAGTTGCTGCAGAAGGTGTTCCGCCTGCGTACCTGCGAAAACACGGTATTCGCCAACCGTTCCCGGCCCTGCCTGCAGCATCAGATAGAACGCTGCACTGCGCCATGCGTGGGATACATTTCCGAAGACGACTACAAGCGGGACGTGAGCCATGCCGAGATGTTTTTGCAAGGACGCGAGCAGCAGGTGCTGGACGACCTCTCGCTGCGCATGATGGAGGCGGCAGAGCGGCAGGAGTACGAACTGGCGGCGGTGTACCGCGACCGCATGCAGAGCCTGCGGCAGGTACAGCAGCGACAGTTCGTCAGCGATTTTCGCAGCGGCGATGCCGACGTGGTCGCCTGTGTCGCCGACAAGGGCGCGATTTGCGTCAATCTGGTGATGATACGCGGAGGGCGGCATCTGGGCGACCGCAGTTTTTTTCCCAGGAATGCCGACGGCTGCGACGAGACCAGTGCGTTGCAAGCTTTTCTGGAACAGCATTACCTGGCGCGCCCGGTGCCACCGCTTATCATTGTCGGTGTGGCGCTGGAAAACGATGCGCTGCCGGAATTGTTGAGCGAGCAGGCCGGTCGCAAAATCCAGATCAGCGCCTATGCCGGCGGCGACCGGCGTGTCTGGCTGAAGATGGCGCAGACTAATGCCGAGCTGGCGCTGCAGCAGCACCTGGCGCAAAAAGCGACGCAGGAAAACCGGCTGGAAGCCCTGCGCGAGGCGCTCGACCTGCCGGAAACCGCCAACCGCATCGAGTGTTTCGACATCAGCCACACCATGGGCGAGGCGACGGTGGCTTCCTGCGTGGTGTTCGACCAGGGGGCCATGCAGAACTCGCAATACCGGCGCTACAACATCGAAGGCATCACTCCCGGCGACGATTACGCCGCCATGCGCGACGCGCTGACGCGGCGCTATACCAAGATTGCTGCGGGGGAGGGCAAGGTGCCGGACATCATCTTCATCGACGGCGGCAAAGGCCAACTGGGCATCGCCGAGCAAGTGATGCTGGAAGTAGGGTTGCCCGACGTGCTGCTGCTCGGCATTGCCAAGGGCGAGGAGCGCAAGCCCGGGTTGGAGCAGTTGTTTTTTCCCGACCGGGAGGAGCCGTTACGCGTCAGGGCCGATAATCCCGGCCTGCATTTGTTGCAGCAAATCCGCGACGAAGCGCACCGCTTTGCCATTACCGGTCATCGCGGCCGCCGCGCCAAGGCACGGGTGACGTCGTCGCTGGAGGAGATCGGGGGAGTCGGTGCCAAGCGCCGGCAGAAATTGCTGACGCGTTTCGGCGGCTTGGCCGGGGTGCGCAATGCCAGTGTCGACGAGCTGGCGCAAGTGGAAGGGATCAGCCAGGCGCTGGCAGAGGCGATTTATCAGGAATTGCATTGACCCATCAACCTGGAAAAAGCAGATGCACCGCCAAGAACACCAAGGATTCTTATTGACTTGCCGAAGATATCCTTCTCGCCATGTGGGTGAATGCTCTCCAACCGATAAGGGTTTGATTTACCTTGGCGGTTCAACTACGGTTTTTAGGATCAATCGCCCTGCACGATTCTAGACAACCAATCCCTTCACCCAACTGGCATACACGGTTCCGGCCACGGTGTTTAACGCGCCGACCTTTGCGGCCAGCGCATCGCCTATCTCCGGCGTAGTTTGTACTCCCGGACTGTCGCTGGCGCGGGCGATCTCGTCGCCGCCGACGGCGCACCATTCGCGGACCATGGCCTCGGTCATTTCGATGTGGCACTGGAAGCCGAGGTGCTTGCCGAGTGTGAAGGCCTGATTGTCGCAATACGCGCTGGAAAGGATGCGGGTGGCACCGTCCGGCAGACTGAAAGTTTCGCCGTGCCAGTGAAAACCGTTAAATCCGCCCAATTTGCCGAACCAGCGGCGGGCTTCGGCATTGTCGGCAACGCTAAGCTTGCCCCAGCCGATTTCCTTGACCGGGTTTTTGCTCACCTTGCCACCGAGCGCCTTAGACATCAACTGCCCCCCCAGGCAGTGCCCCAGCACGGGGATGTCGGCTGCCACTGCGGCGCGAATCAGGGCAAGTACGGGCGGGATCCACGGCAGGTCGTCGTTGACGCTCATCGGACCGCCCATGAAAACCAGCCCGGAATAATCGCTGGCGGAAGTCGGCAGTACATCGCCGGCATCGATACGGATCAGTTGCCAGGGAATGGTGTGGGCATCGAGATAATCGGCAAGGTAGCCCGGCCCCTCGGTGGGCGCGTGACGGAAAATGGCGACAGGTTTCATGGCTTGGATTGCTCCTTATAAGTGCCGGACGTCAGGCCGTCCAGCGTGTAATTGCCGATAGCGTAACGGATAAGGCGCAAGGTCGGGAAGCCGATCTTGGCCGTCATGCGCCGCACCTGGCGGTTCTTGCCTTCGCTGATGACGATTTCCAGCCATGAGGTCGGAATCGCTTTGCGTTCGCGAATTGGCGGGTTGCGTGGCCACAGTCCGTCGGGTTCGGCGATTGTGCGTACTTTCGCGGGTTGCGTGACAAAATCCCCCAGATCGACCCCTTTGCGCAAGGGTTGCAGATCGGCATCGGTGGGCGCGCCTTCGACCTGTGCCCAGTAAATCTTGGGCAGCTTGTGGCGCGGGTGGGCGAGACGGTGTTGCAGCGCACCGTCATCGGTTAGAATAAGCAATCCCTCGCTGTCGGTATCGAGCCGGCCCGCCGCATAGACGCCCGGAACAGGAATGTAATCCTGCAGGCTCGGGTGCGTTTCGTGCTTGCTGAACTGGCAGACCACGCCGTATGGCTTGTTGAACAGAATTAACATTCCAGGAGCTTTGTAGATGTCGCAAAAGATCATTGTGCCGGCCGACGGCACGAAAATTACCGTTAACGCCGACAACAGCCTCAATGTGCCGGACCGGCCGATTATCCCATTTATCGAGGGCGATGGCATCGGCGTCGATATCACGCCGCCGATGCAGCGCGTAGTCGATGCGGCTGTGGCCAAGGCATACGGCGGCAAGCGCTCCATCGCCTGGATGGAAGTCTACGCCGGCGAGAAGTCGACCAAGGTCTACGGCGACAACGTATGGCTGCCGGAAGAAACCATGCAGGCGGTGAAGGACTATGTCATCTCCATCAAGGGCCCGCTGACCACGCCGGTCGGCGGCGGCATCCGTTCTCTCAACGTCACCCTGCGCCAGGAACTCGACCTTTACGTCTGCCTGCGCCCGGTGCAGTATTTCCAGGGCGTACCCAGCCCGGTCAAGCATCCGGAGTGGACCGACATGGTGATCTTCCGCGAGAATACCGAGGATATTTACGCCGGGATCGAGTTCGCGGCAGGCTCCGATGAAGTGAAGAAGGTCATCGGCTTTCTGCGCGACATGGGCGCCGCGAAGAAAATCCGTTTCCCGGAAAGCTCCGCCATCGGCATCAAGCCGGTGTCAGAAGAGGGCACCAAGCGCCTGGTGCGCAAGGCCATCCAGTACACGATAGACAACAACCGCCAGTCGCTGACCATCGTGCACAAGGGCAATATCATGAAGTTCACCGAAGGTGGCTTCAAGAACTGGGCCTATGAAATTGCCCGGCAGGAGTTCGGTGCAGTCGAGATCGACGGCGGGCCATGGTGCAAGCTGCCGAACGGCATCGTCATCAAGGACTGTATCGCCGACGCTTTCCTGCAGGAAATCCTGCTGCACCCGCAAGACCACTCCGTGGTCGCCACCCTTAATCTCAACGGTGATTACGTATCGGACGCGCTGGCCGCGCAGGTGGGCGGTATCGGCATCGCGCCGGGAGCCAACCTGTCAGACACGGTCGCCATGTTCGAAGCCACCCACGGCACCGCACCCAAGATCGCCGGCAAGGATATCGCCAACCCCAGTTCCCTGATCCTGTCGGCGGAGATGATGCTGCGCCATCTGGGGTGGATAGAAGCGGCGGATCTGGTGCTGAAAGGCGTGGGCAATGCCATCGCCAGCAAGCGGGTTACCCACGATTTTGCCAGCCAGATGGAAGGCGCGACCCTGGTGTCCTGCTCGCAGTTTGGCGAGGAAATCGTCAGCAATATGTGACAGGCGGCCCGGTGCGCCGGGCTTGTCTTTACAAATCAAATACCAGCGTGCATTATTCCTAGATCCCTGATTTAGAGCCTATTCGAGCAGGAAGAAAATACCCGCATGGCCGCGACAAGTACACCGATCAAGCTGGGAGGACTCGCACGCACGCTGGTGCAGGAAAAACTGTTGACCGAGGCCGAGGCCGAGGCCATCCAGAAGCAGGCCAACATTCAGAATCTGCCATTCGTCACGCAGGTGGCAGTCAGCAAGAAACTCACGCCCCGGCAAGTGGCCGAGACCGCTTCGGCAGCTTTCGGCTTTCCGTTGTTCGACCTGGGCACGATCAACCCCGAGTTTCTGACCAAGACCATCGATATCAAACTGCTGCAAAGCTATCGGGTACTCGGCTTGCAGCAGCGCGGCAACACCCTGTTCGTTGCGCTTTCCGACCCCACCAACCTGCACGCACTGGACGACGTGCAGTTCCAGACCGGCATGACTTTGTCGCCTGTGGTGGTCGAAGACGACAAGCTAAGCAAGATGATCGAAAAGGTGGTGGAGCAGCGCGACACCAGCCTGAAATCGCTGGATGTCGGCGATGATATCGACCTCGACATCCAGAGCGATGAATTACCGGAGGAGACCGATACAGGCTCTACCGAGATCGACGATGCGCCGGTCGTCAAATATATCCAGAAGATGCTGATCGACGCCATCAATATGGGCGCCTCCGACTTGCACTTCGAGCCTTATGAAAAATTTTACCGCATCCGTTATCGCGTGGACGGCATATTGCGCGAAATTGCCCAGCCGCCCCTGGCGATCAAGGAAAAGATCGCATCGCGCATCAAGGTGATTTCCAGCCTGGATATTGCAGAAAAACGCATACCGCAGGATGGGCGCATGAAGCTGGTGCTTTCCAAGAATCGTTCTATCGATTTTCGCGTAAGCACCCTGCCTTGCGTCAACGGCGAGAAGATCGTGATGCGGATTCTCGACCCGTCCAGCGCGACGCTGGGGATCGAAGCGCTCGGTTATGAGCCGGAGCAGAAAGAGGCATTGCTGAACGCGGTCAGCCGACCTTATGGCCTGGTGCTGGTAACGGGGCCGACCGGTTCCGGCAAGACGGTTTCCCTTTACACCTGCCTGAATATTCTGAACGACCCGGGCGTCAATATTTCAACCGCGGAAGATCCTGCGGAAATTCCGCTGCCAGGCATCAATCAGGTCAATGTCAACGACAAGCAGGGGCTGACCTTTTCCGCGGCGCTGAAATCCTTTCTGCGGCAGGATCCGGATATCATCATGATCGGCGAAATCCGCGATCTGGAAACCGCCGATATGGCGATCAAGGCGGCCTCGACCGGCCACATGGTACTCTCGACCCTGCATACCAACGATGCCCCTTCCACGCTGACGCGACTGCTCAACATGGGGGTGGCGCCGTTCAATATCGCGTCGGCGGTCAGCCTGATTACCGCGCAGCGTCTGGCGCGCCGCTTGTGCAAGAACTGCAAACATCCGGTGGATATTCCCAAGGAGGCCCTGCTACGGGCCGGCTTCAAGGAGGAAGAGCTGGACGGCAGCTGGACCCTGTACGGTCCCAAGGAGGGTGGTTGCGAGTTGTGCAACGGTGGCTACAAGGGACGTGTCGGTATCTATCAGGTGATGCCGATCAGTGACGAGATGAGCCGCATCATCATGAAAAACGGCACTTCGCACGATATTGCAGACCAGGCGCAACGTGAAAAAATTCGTGACCTACGTCAATCCGGCCTGCTCAAGATCAAGCAGGGATTGACTTCATTGGCAGAAGTAGAAGCCTGCACCAACGAGTAACGGGGAAACATCATGGCGGAAAAAGGCGGCAAGGAAATCACCTTTCTGTGGGAAGGTACCGACCGGAAGGGCAAGAAGATCAAGGGGGAAATGAAGGCCAGTGGCGAAAGTTTCGTCAACGCCACCTTGCGCCGTCAGGGCATTACCGTCCTCAAGGTCAAAAAGCAAAGCAGCTTTGGTGGCGGGGCTAAGGTCACGACCAAGGACGTAACCTTGTTTACCCGCCAGCTGGCGACCATGATGAAAGCCGGTGTGCCTTTGCTGCAATCCTTCGATATTGTGGGCAAGGGGCACAGCAATCCTGCCGTGGCCAAACTGCTCGGCGACATCAAGGCCGATGTGGAAACCGGTAGCAGCCTGAGCCAGGCCTTCCGTAAATACCCGCTCTATTTCGATAATCTGTACTGCAATCTGGTCAATGCCGGCGAGCAGGCGGGTATTCTGGATTCGCTGCTGGATCGCCTCGCCACCTACATGGAGAAAACCCAGGCCATCATCAGCAAGATCAAATCGGCGTTGTTCTATCCGGTGTCGATTATCGTCGTAGCCTTCGTCATTACGGCGGTCATCATGATTTTCGTGATCCCGGCATTCAAGGACCTGTTCGACAGTTTTGGTGCGGATTTGCCGGCACCGACGCTGATCGTGATGGCGCTTTCGGATTTTTTTGTAAGATTCTGGTGGGCGATTTTTGGCAGCATCGGTGGTGGCTTGTGGTTCTTTTTCTATACCTGGAAACGGTCTGCAAAAATGCAGGCCGTGATGGATCGGCTGTTGCTCAAGCTGCCGATTTTCGGGCATCTGGTCATGATTTCGACCGTGGCGCGCTTTTCCCGTACGCTATCCACGATGTTCGCTGCCGGCGTTCCCTTGGTGGACGCACTGGATTCGGTCGCCGGAGCTTGCGGCAACCGGGTCTACTATGACGCGACCAAGCGGATTCAGAGCGAGGTGAGCACCGGTACCAGCCTGACGGTGTCCATGCAGAATGTGGATGTATTCCCCAATATGGTGCTACAGATGGTGGCCATCGGGGAGGAGTCCGGTGCGCTGGATTCCATGCTGTCAAAAGTTGCCGATTTTTACGAGCAGGAAGTCGATGACAATGTAGAGGCGATTTCCAGCCTGATGGAACCTGTCATCATGGTCGTGTTGGGAACCTTGATCGGGGGTTTGGTCGTTGCCATGTATCTGCCCATCTTCAAGATGGGGTCGGCAGTGTAGCGGCGAGTAGCAATCGCGGATTTGCTAGCTAAATCCGCATCGCTACTCTCGCCTTTAAAAACTATTTCAACGCCTTTTCGATATCTTTGCTGGGATAAGCGCCCAGCATGCGCTTGCCATCGGCAAAAAATAGCGTGGGCGTGCTGGTGATGCCGAGCTTTTTGGCCAGTTCGGCGTTCTTTTCCAGCGGGGTGTCGCAGCTTGCTACGCTCTTGGCGAGTTGCCCGTTAAGTATCCAGTCGTTCCAGGCCTTGATGCGATCAGGCGCGCACCAGATGGTTTTGGATTTGTTGGCCGCATCGGGATGCAGGCCTTCCAGCGGTAAAAGAAATGTATAAATCGTGATGTCGGTGAACGGCTGCAGTTCCTTCTGTTCCAGTTTTTTGCAGAACGGGCAGTCCGGATCGGAAAATACCGCCAACTTGCGGCTGCCGTTGCCGCGCACCACCTTGATGGCTTGTTCCAGCGGCAGTGCATCGAAACTGATCTTGGTCAGTTCGTCCAGGCGCGCGGACGTCAGCTCTTTCCTGTTCTTGGCGTCTACCAGACGTCCATCGGCGATGAACCAAGTGAAGTTGTCGTTGGTATAGAGAATCTGTCCGTCGATAAAGACTTCATATAACCCGGTAAAAGGCGTTTTGCTTACGCTCTCCACCTTGATCTTGGGGTAAACGGCCTGTACGGCCTTGCGAATGCTGGCCTCGTCGGCGGCAGCTGCGATGCTGCTCATCAGCAACAGGCTAGCGGCAATTTTTTTCAGCATGTGGTTCCTTTCTTAGAGAATGGCGTGCGCCATCAGCTGGCGCTTGAGGGGAGGAATCTGATTGGTCAGGGCGAGCCCGGTGTTACGCAGCCAGGCGAGATTTGCAAGGTCTCGATTAAATAATTTCTGCAAGCCGGTGGTCATCGCCTGCATGGACAGAATATCAGTCTTGCGCGCGCGTTCATAGCGGCGCAGCAACAAGATGTCGCCCAAATCCCGTGAGCCGCGTTCAGTCAAGGTGGCGGCAAGCTGCTGCGCATCGCGAAACCCCAGGTTGACGCCCTGCCCTGCCAGCGGATGTACCAGATGCGCGGCGTCGCCTACCAGTGCCAGGCGCGGGGCTATCATCGTTTCATTGTGCTGCAACCTGAGCGGGAAGGCGGCTGGCGGGGTGATCTGGCGCAGTGCTCCCAGCGCATGCTGGCCAGTCTCGGCCACGGTTCGGCAAAACGCATCGGCATCAAGCTCCAGCAAGGATTGCGCGCGAACCGAAAAAGCCGACCAGACGATGGAGATACGGTTGCCCGGCAGCGGCAGCCAGGCGAGGATTCCATCTTGCAAAAACCACTGGCGGGCGATGCCGCCGTGCGGTTTTTCCGTTTCGAAATTGGCGACGATGCCAAGTTGATCGTAAGGCATGGTATTCACGCGGATGCCGGCCTGCTGCCGGATCCACGAATTGCCGCCATCGGCGCCGGCCAGCAGCGCAGCCTGCAATACCGTGCCGTTTTCCAGATGCAGGCAGGCGGTTTGCGGCAATACCTCCATGGAAATGCAATGGGCGGGACATACCAGTTGTACGTTGGGGTGACGGCTGAGAGCTTGCCACAGGCCGTCCTGCAGCAGGCTGCTCTCGGCAATGAATCCCAGTTCCGGCACGCCCGCCTCATAGGCGTCAAATTCGAGATGGGACTTGCCGTCGTCGCCCCGGATGGACATGGCGTGTATGGGTGCGATGCGTGAGCTATCCAGTGTATCCCAGGCGCCCAGGCGGCGCAGAAACCGGGCATTGCCCGGCGTGACGGCATAAATGCGGGCATCCCAGCTCTGGCCGTCTGGCAGGGGCTGCGGTGGGGCCTGCTCCACCAGTGCCAGGCGCAATCCGGCATCGCCGAGCGCCAATGCCAGTGCGGCACCCACCAGTCCGCCGCCGACCACGATGACGTCGAATTGAGTCATCCGCGTGCGCCCAGACTCAACTTCCGGACGACGAAGTTACGGGCGGGCGCGCAAAGTTCCAGTGCCGTCAGACCCATGCCGCGTAATGTGCCGAATCCCGGCCAGTCGTTGGAAAAGGCGCGCACCAGGAAGTCGGTGAACAGCATGCCGCCGCCTGTATCCAGGCGACGGGCAGCTCGATACTTTTCAAGCATGGCGTCACTGCCGAGATCTGCCACCGGGGTCGCCCGGATCAGGCTGGCCAGGTCCCAGGCGTCGCGCAAGCCGAGATTAAATCCCTGGCCTGCGACCGGATGCAGTGTTTGTGCGGCGTTGCCGATGACTGCAAGGTGCGGGGCCGTGGCTGGCCGTACCCAGGCCAGCTTGAGCGGGAAAGCCGCGCGGCCGGAGACCGCAATAAAGCGTCCGGCCCGGTCGCCGAAATGGCTGTGGCATTGTTCGAGAAAAGTCGTCTGGTCCAGGCTGCACAGGGCTTCGGCGCGTGCCGGCGCGGCTGTCCACACCAGCGCATATGTACGTTCGCCCCACGGCAGCAAAGCGACCGGTCCGTCGGCGGTGAAGCGCTCGTAGGCGACGCCGTGATGCGGCAGCTCAGATTCTATTTTTGCCACCACGGCGCTCTGTCCATATTCGTGCACCTGCCGGCTTAAGCCGGCTACCGTTTCCAGGCTGCGTCCGCCATCGGCAATGACGGTCAGCGCAGCATGACGGGAGTGTGTTGCGCCGGAGTACCGGTATTGCACGCGGCTGGCATCGGATCCGGGGGTGACAGCGGTTGCCTGGGCGCCGCGCAGCACTTCGATGCCGGATGCCTGCAATACCTGATCGATTGCCGCTGCCAGCTCGGCGTAGCCCACCACGTAACCCAGCGCATCGTGGCCGGATTCTTCGGCGCGCAGCACGCTGCGGCCGATGCGGTTTTTTTGCGAAATATGGATAGTCCGGATCGGCGTGGCATGTTGCGCGATACCGGCCCAAACGCCCAGCCGCTGCAGTATCAGCCGGCTACCGTCGGAAAGCGCGATGGCGCGCGGGTCGCCGGGCGGATCCGGGTTATCGCGCGCTTCCAGCACGGTGACCTGCAACCCGTTGTCGACCAGACCCAGCGCCAGCGTCGCACCGACCGGGCCGCCGCCAACAATGGTCACGTCAGGCATGACGCATCACTTCCTCGATTTCCGCAACTGTCTTGGGCGCGGAGGTGTAAACCTCGCAGCCGTCGGTTGTCACCAGTACGTCGTCTTCGATGCGGATGCCGATACCGTGCAGCGCTTTCGGGACATCGTCGGCCGGCCGGATATACAAGCCTGGTTCTACCGTCAAGGTCATGCCGGGCGCAAGCATAGTCCAGGCATCGCCCTCCCGGTACTCGCCCGCATCGTGCACATCCAGGCCCAGCCAGTGGCCGGTGCGATGCATGTAAAAGCGTTTGTAGGTTCCGGATTCGATCACTCCGTCGACCGATCCTTCCAGCAGTTTCAGATCCAGCATGCCCTGGGCCAGCACCTTCAATGCGGCTTCGTGCGGATCCATGAAATGATTGCCGGGTTTGGTCGCGGCAATCGCCGCATTTTGCGCGGCCAGCACGACTTCATAGGCGTCGCGCTGGGCCGGGTTGAAGCGGCCATTGACCGGAAATGTGCGGGTAATGTCGGAAGCGTAGCCCTCGACCTCGCAGCCGGCATCGATCAGCACCAGCGCATGGTCGTTGAGCAGTTTGTCGTTGCTGACATAGTGCAGAACACAGGCATTCAAGCCGCCGGCGACGATGGGCGTATAGGCGTGGGCCTCGGCGCCGCGGCGCCGGAATTCGTAGCTCAGTTCGGCTTCCAGTTCGTATTCCGCCATGCCGGGACGGCAGGCGCGCATGGCGCGGGCATGGCCGGCGGATGAAATGTTTGCCGCACGCTTCATGGCGTCGATTTCAGCTGCATCCTTGCTGAGTCGCATGCTGTCCAACTGGCTGTGCAGATCGCGTACCTCGCGCGGGGCGCGCTTGCCGTTGCGGTTCTGGGCGCGTACGGCATTGAGCGCTGCGGTGATGCGGGCGTCCCATGCTGCGTCGTGCCCCAGCGAATACCAGAGGGCGGCACGGTCGCTCAGCAACTCAGGCAGCCTGGTTTCCAGTTCGCCTATGGGGTATGCGGCGTCGAAACCGAAATCCGCACATGCGCCCAGCGGACCGTAACGATAACCATCCCAGATTTCGCGCTCCTCATTCTTGTCGCGGCAGAACAGGATGGACTGCGGCGTGCTGCCGCCAACCAGCACCAGCACCGATTCCGGTTCCGGAAATCCGGTCAGGTACCAGAAATAGCTGTCGAACCGGTAAGGGTGGTGGGCGTCGCGATTGCGCACGCGTTCCGGTGCGGTCGGGAGTATGGCGATGCCATCGCCCAGCATCGTCAACAGGTGCGCGCGGCGTGAAGAAAAAGGCTCATGCTTCATGACAGTTGCTTATCCAGTTCGGCCAGGCGTTGCGGGGTGCCCACATCCGTCCATCGCCCAGTGTAGAGTTCGCCGCCCACTTTGCCCGAACGCATGGCCGCGCGCAACAGCGGCGCCAGTTTGGCCTTGCTGCCACGCTCGACTCCGGCAAACAGTACGGGGCGGTACACGCCGATGCCGCTGAACGTGTGCAGAATATCTCCTTGTTCTACAAGGCGGCTACCTGTCAGCGCGAAATCGCCCTGGTGGTTGTGCTCCGGGTTATCCACCAGTACCAGCCAGGCCAGCAGATCGTCGGCGAGGCCGTGGTTGAGGTTGGCGAAGTCGTAATCGGTATGGATGTCGCCATTCACCACCAGAAACGGCTCATTTCCCAGCAGCGGCAGGGCATTGGCGATGCCGCCGGCAGTTTCCAGTGCTTCGCCTTCCGGCGAGTAGTGGATGGACACGCCAAACCGGCTGCCGTTCCCCAGTGTCGTTTCGATCTGTGTGCCGAGATGGGCGTGGTTGATGACGAACTCATTGAATCCGGCCTGTGCCAGCCGCTCGATATGCCAGACGATGAGGGGCTTGCCGCCCGCCTGCAGCAACGGTTTTGGCGTGTGGTCGGTCAGCGGGCGCATGCGTTCGCCGCGTCCGGCAGCCAGGATCATCGCTTTCATGCCGGTGCGACCATCAGAAAGTCAGCCCGGTTTGCGCCTGCCGGTTTTCCAGTTCATCCAACAGTCTTAACATCGGTTTGAGCGCGATGTAGCGTTCGCAGGTTTTGCGCAGGTAAGACATGACCAGCGGCATGTCCTTGAGGTAACCGTCCTTGCCGTCGCGGTGGTAGAGGCGTGCGAAGATGCCCAGCACCTTGATCTGGCGCTGCGCGCCCATCCATTCGAAATCGCGGTAGAACTCGCCGAAGTCCGACGGCACCGGCAATCTGGCCTTGCGAGCCAGTTCCCAGTAGCGCACCGCCCAGTCCAGCACGCGTTCCTCCTCCCAGTGGATATAGGCATCTCTGAGCAACGACACCAGGTCGTAGGTGATCGCGCCGGTAACGGCATCCTGAAAATCCAGTATGCCTGGATTGTCTTCGCATACCATCAGGTTGCGCGAGTGGTAGTCGCGGTGCACGAATACCTGGCCTTGCGCCAGAATGTTGCGGTTGAGCAGATCGAAAGTCTGCTGCAAGACGCCTTGCTGGGCATCGGTCAGCGACATCTCGAGATGTTTGGCGATATACCAGTCCGGAAACAATCGCAACTCGCGCGTCAGCAGGGCCTCGTCATAGATGGGCAGTACGCCGCTCTTGCTGGCGAGTTGAATTTTCACCAGCGCTGCATTGGCTGCACGATAGAGGGTGTCGGCATGGTTGCTGTCATCCAGTGCCGAGAGGTAAGTGGTCGATCCCAGATCGGTCAGCAGCAGAAACCCCTGCCCGATATCCTGCGCCAGCACTTTGGGCACATTGACTCCGGCCGCCCCGAACAACTCCGCGACATGGACGAACGGCCGGCAATCTTCATGCTCGGGCGGTGCATCCATGACGATCAGTGTCCGATCGGCGTATTCGGCGCGAAAATAACGGCGGAAGCTGGCATCTGCCGATGCCGGGGACAGTGAAAAGGATGGTCCGGGCGGTAGGCCCTGCAACCACAGTTCTAGTTGTTTCAGTCGTTGCAAAGTAGGAGTCCAGGTCTGAAGTGAAGTGAAAATTTAAGTTTGTCGATTAACTGTTTGGCGTTCAAGGGAAACTTGTCCGGGCGGCGCAGAACGTCAAGATTGGTGCGGCTTTTGAGTTTCTTTAGTGTAGAATTTCACCGATTTTATCACCACCAAAAACAAACTTGTCTGCCAACCTTCCGCCCATGAGGATTTCTCGCCATCTGGCTTTTGCCATGCTCATGCTTCTAGGCAGCGCTACACCTGCCCGGGCTCAGGAGTTGATGGGGGATATGGGGGCTTTTGCCAGCAGTACGGATGCAGGCGCAACCACCATCGATGCGCAGCGCCTGGAGATGTATCTGGATCGCGAAATGCGCGCCTTCGGCGATGCCGAAATTCACAGCGACGGTCAGGTCATCAAGGGCGACCGCATAGATTTCAACCCGATCAACCGTGAATTGCATGCCACCGGCAATGTTCGCCTGGAGCAGGGTAACACGGTCGCAGACGGGACCGAATTAAGACTCAAGATGGAAGATCGCGAAGGCGAAATGGTCGAGCCGGTGTTCCATCTTGGCGGTAATGGCGACAACAAGTCCCGTGGCAGCGCCAGAACGCTGTTTTTTGAAGGCCCTACCAGGGAGCGGCTGAAAAGCGCACGCTACACGACCTGCGAAGACGGCCGCGACGACTGGTATCTGCGCGCTGGGGAGCTGGAAATAGACCACCACAGCGAGACGGCCACGGCAACCAATGCCAGTGTCGAATTCAAGGGGGTTCCTATCCTTTACACCCCGTGGATCGATTTTCCATTCAACAATCAGCGCAAGTCGGGCGTGCTGAGTCCTACTTTCGGTACGACCACGCGTAGCGGCTTTGAATTGTCACTGCCTTATTACTGGAACATCGGGCCCAACATGGACGCCACCATTACGCCGCGCTCCTTGAGCAAGCGCGGGGTACAGGTGCAGGGCGAGTTCCGCTATCTTGAACAGGATTACAACGGTATCGATGTCGTCGAATATCTTCCCGGCGACGATCAGACCGGGAATAACCGTTTTTTCGCGAATATCCGGCACAACCACGTTTTCGGCAATGGCTGGTCCGGCGGCGTACGCTTCGAGCGGGTGTCGGATGATCAGTATTTCTCGGACCTGTCTTCACATGTCATCGTGACCAGCCAGGTTAACCTGGCACAACAGGCCAATCTGAATTACGACAGTCCCAACTGGCACTTCTCCGGACGTGTGCAGCAATACCAGACATTGGACAAGCTGTCCTACCCCTATCAACGCTTGCCGCAGCTAACCTTGACCGGAGATGAGGAGGTCGGCCCGGTCGATGCCGGATTGTGGAGCGAGTACGTGCGATTCGACAAGAACAGCGATGCGCCCATCACGGTAACCGGCAGCCGCTTCACGGTTTATCCCAGCTTGAGTCTGCCGATGACCCAGTCTTATGGCTACGTTACGCCCAAGGTCGGTGTGCATTACACCAAATATGATCTGAAGAATGCCGGTACCGCTTTTGATAGCGATAGCAGAACGCTGCCTGTTTTCAGTCTGGATGCCGGGCTCTATTTCGACCGCGACATGCGGGTGGTGAAAAACCGTTACATCCAGACGCTGGAGCCGCGGCTTTATTACGTTTACATCCCGAACAACAACCAGAGCCGCCTGCCGATCTTCGATACGGCTTTGAGCGACATCAACCTGGCCACGATTTTTACTGAAAACCAGTTCAGCGGCGGCGACCGCATCAACGATGCCAATCAGGTTACCCTGGGGCTGACGAGCCGGTTGATAGACCAGAAAACCGGGATACAGCGTCTGGCGGCAACCATTGCCGAACGTTTTTATTTCAGCGATCAGAATGTCGTGATGCCGGGCACCAAAGTGCGTACCGGCGTGCACTCCGACCTGTTCACGGCGCTGACGGTTAATCTGATCAATCATTGGTACGCCGATGCGGCTTGGCAATACAACACCGATACCGGCATTACCGAGAAAGGCAACATTTCAACCCGCTACCAGCCGGAAACCGGCAGGGTGCTGAACATGGCCTACCGTTACACGCGTGACAGTCTGGAGCAGGTCGATCTTTCCAGCGAGTGGCCGCTTGGCGGCAACTGGTATGGCTTGGGGCGCCTCAATTACTCATTGCGCGACAATCCACCTACCGACAAGCGTGGCCCGGCTGAGTACCTGGCGGGCCTGGAATACGATGCCGGCTGCTGGCAGAGCCGCACGGTGCTGCATCGCCTGGCGACAGCGACGGGTAAAGCCAACTATGCTTTCTTCTTCCAGCTGGAACTGGGCGGGCTAAGTTCGATCGGTACCAACCCGCTCGAAGTGCTGAAACGTAATATCCCGGGCTATACCAGCAGTAGCCTGATTCCCGATGTACCAAGATAATTCTCCTGGATCAATGAAAATTCCATTCAAATTCTGGCTAGGCAGCTTGTTGCTGTTGATCTTCAACACCGTTGCGCTTGCTGCCGCCGAAGAGCCGGTGGTCGCGCTCGACCGTATCATTGCCGTGGTCGATAACGATGTGATTACGCGTGGCGAGCTCGACGAACGGATTCGCCTGATCAAGCAGCAGCTCGCAAAGCAGGACACGCCGTTGCCGCCGACGGAAGCACTCGAGAAGCAGGTGCTTGAACGCATGATTACCGATCGCCTGCAGTATCAGCACGCGGCACAGACCGGATTGCGGGTCGATGACAATCAACTGGACAAGACCATCGAGCGTATTGCCGACCAGAACAAATTGGGCTTGAGCGAATTCCGTAGCGCACTGGAAGCCGAGGGGATGAGCTTTCGCAAGTTCCGTGAAGACATCCGTCGCGAAATTCTGCTCGCCCGCCTGCGCGAGCGTGAGGTGGATAACCGGGTCACGGTCACGGAAGCAGAAATCGACAACCTGCTGACGACGCAAAATGCGCGCGGTGAATCGAACGATGAGTTGGAGATTGCCCACATCCTGGTTCGCGTGCCTGAGCAGGCTACGCCGGAAGAGTTGCAGAAACTGCGAGCCAAAGCGGAAGAGGCTCTCAAGAAACTGCAGGAGGGGGCCGACTTCGGCCAGATTTCTGCCGGCTATTCGGACGCGCCAAATGCCATGGAGGGGGGCAAACTCGGCCGCAAGAAACTGACCCAGTTGCCCGAGTTGTTCCATGAGCCGCTCAAGGCGCTGAAATCAGGCGAAGTAACGCCTTTGCTGCGCAGCTCCAATGGTTTTCACATTCTCAAGGTGCTGGGACGCGAAGGTGGTTCGACCCCGCTGGTGGTTCAGCAGACGCATGCCCGGCATATTTTGATCAAGCCCAGCGAAGTGCTCTCCGATACCGATGCACAGCATCGGCTGAGCGACTTGAAGGAGCGTCTCGATAATGGCGGCAGCTTTGAAGAACTGGCACGACAGTATTCAGAGGACGGCACGGCCAACAAGGGAGGTGATCTGGGCTGGGTGAATCCGGGCGATACTGTGCCGGACTTTGAAAAAGCCATGAACGCGCTTGCGATTGGCGAAACCAGCGTGCCGGTGCGTTCGCCGTTTGGCTGGCACCTGATCCAGGTACAGGAGCGTCGCAGCCAGGATATGACCCGGGAATCCGCCCGCCTGAAAGCCCGTCAGGAAATCAAGGCGCGAAAAGCGGATGAAGCGTATCAGGATTGGCTGCGCGAACTGCGGGATCGGGCTTATGTCGAATACCGGGTGGAAGACAAGGATTGATTAGTGAATAGTTTTTAGTTATTAGTAATCAGTCACGCAGCGCACGGGTTTTATTGATAACTGGCTACTGATAACTGAGTACTATATGCCCCGCATCGCACTTACCGCCGGCGAACCGGCCGGCATCGGCCCCGACCTCTGCGTTCAGTTGGCCCAGGCCCGGCCTGATGCCGACATCACCATCATCGCCGACCGCACCCTGATCGAACAACGTGCCGTATTGCTCGGCTTGCCGCTGGGCGAGCTCAACATCCACCACATACCTTTGGCGGCCCCATGCGAGCCCGGCAGGCTCGATGCAGCCAATAGCCGCTACGTGCTGGAAACCCTGACCTACGCTACCCAAGGCTGTCTCGACGGCCAGTTCGATGCCATCGTCACGGCTCCCGTGCATAAAGGCATCATCAACGATGCCGGAGTGCCCTTTACCGGCCATACAGAATTCCTCGCCGAACTCACTGGAACCAGGCAGGTCGTCATGATGCTGGTCGGCGGCGGCATGCGCGTCGCGCTCGCAACCATCCACCTGCCGCTACGTGCCGTCCCGGACGCGATCACAAGGGAGGGGCTGGAAACCACCATCCGTATCCTGCACCATGACCTGGTCAAGCGCTTCGACATCCCTCAGCCCAGAATCTTCGTCGCCGGCCTCAACCCCCACGCCGGAGAAGGCGGCCACCTTGGCATGGAGGAAATCGAAACCATCATCCCTGTGCTGGAAAAGCTGCGCCTTGAAGGCATGAATCTCGCCGGCCCCATGCCTGCCGACACCATGTTCGGCAGGAAGAACCTTGAGTGCTGCGACGCATTCCTCGCCATGTACCACGACCAGGGGCTGGCGGTACTCAAGCACGCCAGCTTCGGCGAGGGTGTCAACGTCACGTTGGGCATGCCTATCATCCGCACCTCGGTCGATCATGGTACGGCGCTCGATCTGGCCGGCAGCGGCAGAGTGGATTCCGGTAGCCTGCACACTGCGATCAAGCTGGCCATGGAGCTTGTAGGGCATAAACTCAAATGGCAGAATGGTGCTGTGGAGTCAGTGGGTTAGCTTCCACAAAACATCGGTAGCTAATAATATTCAAGGAGATGAGATGCGTAAGTTAAGAATTGCAGTTTATGCGGCAATGATGATCGGTTCAGCTTCGCAGGCGTTTGCGCTGGACTTGAGCACTTATCCTGAAAATGTTCTTGGGCCTAAGGCCAACGCCAAAGCGTCGGTGGCGAAGGGAACGGTGGTGTGCAAATTAGCCGGTATGTTCTATTCGAGCGGCAGCCCCGTCAACTATTCCGGACATGTCAAGCTGACGCATGTGGGCCTCCAGGACAGCGAAGGTTTCGGGCGTTTTTCAAGTCCCACGGGTAACGCAAGTTTCGTGCAATACAACGTGCCTTATTCTGCGCCAGACGGCAATGGCGGATACACCGAAGGTGGAGTCACCTGCGTACATTTGCTGAATACGACAGACAGCAAATATGCCGTCAACCGCTTCGGGGTCGGCGTCAGCGAGCTGCATTGGGATGCCGATGCCAATAATCCCAACACCTGCGGGGCATTCGTTGACCAGATGAGCTGGGTCATGGACAAGGCCGGGCATGCCATCACCACCAAAATCAATGACACTCCAACCACGATCAGGGGGGAGCAAAGCGTGGAGTGTTATAAGTCGAACTAGATCCAGTTTGTCACCTGAATGCCACAGGGCGGAGCGAAGTTTCTTTCCTGTGGCTGGTTGTCTCGCGGAACGGTTAGTTCGTCCGGTGCCGGAATGACGCCGTTGCGATCGTCCAGTAAAATGCCGCAATGAAACATATCCCGCGCAAACGCTTCGGCCAGAACTTCCTCATCGATCAGGACATCATCCGCGCTTTGGTGGAATCCATCCGTCCGCAGCCGGACGACCTGATGGTCGAGATCGGTCCGGGCCTGGGTGCACTCACCCAGCCATTGCTGAAAACGCTAGATCATTTGCATGTGGTGGAACTGGACCGGGATATTGTCAGCTGGATGCAGGGGCATTACCCGGCGGGGAAAATCACCATCCACAACCAGGACGCACTGAAGTTCGATTTCTCGTCGCTGGGCGAGCGCATCCGGGTAGTCGGCAATCTGCCTTACAACATTTCCACGCCGTTGCTGTTCCATCTGGTGCAAAGTGTGGATTGCATCGTGGATATGCATTTCATGCTGCAGAAGGAGGTGGTCGAGCGCATGGTGGCCGAACCGTCGACGCCGGCATACGGGCGGCTGTCGGTGATGCTGCAATACCGTTTTTACATGGAATACCTGGTTACCGTCCCGCCCGAAGCCTTTGATCCGCCACCCAAGGTGGAGTCGGCTTTTGTGCGACTGGTGCCGTTCGCCAGACTGCCTTGTCCGGCAAACGACGAAGCCATGCTGGGGAAGGTGGTGACCGCGGCTTTTTCCCAGCGTCGCAAGACGCTGCGCAATACTCTCAAGGGCTTGCTGAGTGACGCTGATTTTTCGGCGCTTGGCATCGATTCGCAGCTGCGTGCAGAAAATCTGCACGTAACCCAGTTTGTCGCGATGGCAAACTTTCTGGGGAGTTAAAGCTGCTCACCACAGTAATACCCTCGTAGGGGCGTTCAGCAATTAACTAATGCACATGAGTTAATTTTGCATATAAAATTGGACTTCAAGACTTCTTCATCCAGGACACCGAAATGCTGATCTCACGCACCAGTCAATACGCAATTCAGGCGCTGATCTATATCGCGCTGAAAGAAGTTGGCACGCCCATTCTCAGCCGCGAAGTAGCCGAACAGCTTGGCGTGCCGGCGGCTTATCTGGCCAAAATCATGCAGATGCTGTGCAAGGGCGGTGTGCTGACTTCATTCCGCGGCAGGCTCGGCGGCTTTGCCCTCAAGCAGAAGCCGGAACAGATCGACCTGATGCGGGTCTTGCTGGTCACGGAAGGGCAGGAATTCTCCAAGGACTGCGTGCTGGGTCTCAAGGTATGCAGCGACGAGACGGCTTGCCCGATGCACGAGAAATGGAAGCCGATCAAAACCGAGATCATCAACATGCTGAATGCCCACAATCTCGCAACCTTGGCCGATGCGGTGCGGGTCGGCAAGTACCGCTTGACCGATATTCCGGGCGTGCTGCTACAGAGCTAGTCGTTACAGCAGTACCTTTTCCGTTCCACCGTGGCTGGCCTTGGCAATATAGTCGGCCATCCAGTCCTGGCCGAGCAGATGCTTGGCCATTTCCACTACGATGTAATCGGCCTCTATTCCCGTATCGTCGCCGTAGCGAGCCAGCCCTTGCAGGCATGAAGGACAGGATGTGAGGATCTTGACGGCCTGGCCTGGCGCGGCGTCCAGTTTCTTGGCGCCGCGTTCCAGTTCTTCCTGTTTGCGCATCTTGACCTGGGTCGCGATGTCGGGGCGGGCGACGGCAAAGGTGCCGGATTCGCCGCAGCAGCGGTCGTTGAGTTGCACGTCGCTGCCCATGAGCTGATTGGCTACGTTGATGCCTGAGTAGGTCTTCATCGGCGTGTGGCAGGGCTCGTGGTACATGTAACGCGAGCCGGTTACACCATCCAGCTTGAGGCCTTTTTCCATCAGGTATTCGTGGATGTCCAGCAGCCGGCAGCCGGGGAATATCTTGTCGAACTCATATTTCAGCAACTGATCCATGCAGGTGCCGCAGGACACGATCACGGTCTTGATGTCCAGGTAGTTGAGCGTGTTGGCGACGCGGTGGAACAGCACCCGGTTTTCCGTGGTGATCTGCTGGCCCTTGTCGTGGTTGCCGGCCGCTGTTTGCGGATAGCCGCAGCACAGATAGCCCGGCGGCAGTACGGTAATGGCACCCACTTCATACAGCATGGCCTGGGTGGCCAACCCGACCTGCGAGAACAGGCGCTCGGAGCCGCAGCCGGGGAAGTAGAACACGGCGTCGGCATCTTCTCCTGCTTTTTGCGGGTTGCGGATGACCGGTACCATGGTCGGGTCTTCCAGGCCCAGCAAAGCGCGCGAGGTCCTGGACGGCATCGCCTTGGGCATGGGGCGGTTGAGGAAGTGGATCACCTGCGCCTTGATTTCCGGTTTTCCCAGAGTGGCGGGCGGCTGCTTCTTGAAACTGCCGAGCAGGCCCAGTTGCTTGGCGGTTTTGTGCATCAGGCGTTGCGCGGCATAACCGAACTGGATCATGCCGGCGTGGATCAGCTTGATGGTCGCCGGATCCTTGGCGTTGAGGAAGGCCATCGCCGCTGTCGTGCCGGGGTTGAAATGCTTCTTGCCCTGCTTGCGCAAGAAGTTGCGCATGGCGATGGAAACGTCGCCGAAGTCGATATCCACCGGGCAGGGATTGACGCAGCGGTGGCAGACTGTGCAGTGGTCGGCTACGTCGTTGAACTCGTCGAAATGCTTGAGCGAAATGCCGCGCCGGGTCTGCTCCTCGTAGAGGAATGCCTCGATAAGCAGGCTGGTGGCAAGGATCTTGTTGCGCGGGCTGTACAGCAGGTTCGCTCGTGGAACATGGGTGGTGCATACCGGCTTGCACTTGCCGCAACGCAGGCAGTCCTTGATGGAGTCGGCAATTTCGCCGATTTCCGACTGCTCCATGATAAGCGACTCCAGTTCCAGCAGGCCGAAGCTGGGGGTGTAGGCGTTGCGCAGATCGGCCCCGTGCGCCAGTTTACCCTTGTTGAAATGGCCTTCCGGGTCGATCTTCTGCTTGTACGCCGCAAACGTGTCTATGGTCTCGTCGTCGAGAAACTCCAGCTTGGTGATGCCGATGCCGTGTTCACCCGAAATCACACCGCCCAGCGAGGTGGCCAGCGCCATGATGCGCGCGACGGCGGTATTGGCCTCCTGCAGCATGGCATAGTCGTCGGAATTGACCGGGATGTTGGTGTGCACGTTGCCGTCGCCGGCATGCATGTGCAGCGCCACGAACACACGGCTTTTCAGCACGGTTTTATGGATTTCGTCGCAGCGCTCGAGAATTTTTCCATATGCACGCCCGGCAAAAATCTGGTGCAGCGTCTTTCTGACATCGCGTTTCCAGGAAATGCGCAGGTGGTGCTCCTGCACTGCACGGAACACGCTGGCAAACTCGCCGTGGCCGGTCTTGGTCAGCCATTCTTCGGCAAGTTGGGCCAGATGGTCGAGCGGGGAGTCCATGCGGGAGAGTACTTGCGACCAGACTTCCCGGACTTGGGCAATGTGAGCAAGTGCCAGCTTCTGCTTGGATGCCACCATGTCGGCATCTTCGAAGGTGTCTTCATCCTTGACCAGCGGCAGATCGCCCTGAATGAAGCCTTCCAGCGCATCCAGCAGTTTGAGCTTGTTGTTGATCGACAATTCGATGTTGATGCGCTCGATGCCATCGGAATAATCTCCCAGCCGGTCGAGCGGGATCACCACGTCCTCGTTGATCTTGAAGGCGTTGGTGTGGGCGGCAATCGCGGCCGTTCTGGCACGGTCCAGCCAGAACTTCTTGCGGGCGTCGCTCGAGGCCGCGATAAAGCCTTCACCGCCGCGCGCGTTGGCGAGTTTGACGATGTGCGAAGCGGCTGCGCCGATATCGTTTGCGTCGTCGCTGGCAATGTCGGCGATCAGTACCATCTTGGGTCGTTCGGCACGACTGGCCTTGGTAGCGTAACCCACGGCCTTCAGGTAGCGTTCGTCCAGATGTTCCAGTCCGGCCAGCAACGCATTCGGATGGGCGTCCAGATAGTCCTTGATTTCCACAATCGCCGGAACGGCATTGTGGATGGCACCGAAAAACTCCAGGCAGACGGTGCGCACATGGGTCGGCATTTTGTGCAGGATGAATGTGGCCGATGTGATGAGGCCGTCGCAGCCTTCCTTTTGTATTCCCGGCAGGCCGGCGAGAAATTTGTCGGTGACATCCTTGCCCAGCCCGGTCTTGCGGAAGTGCGGCCCGGGAATTTCGAGAATTTCCGGCGTGCCCAGCGGGGTTTTGCCGTCTTCCTTGTAGCGCGTGATACGGAAACGTGCCAGATCGATGTCGTGAATCTTGCCGCAGTTGTGATCCAGCCGTTCGATGTGCATCCAGGTCGCATCCGGCGTCACCATGCGCCAGGAAGCCAGATTGTCGAGGGCCGTGCCCCATAGCACGGCTTTCTTGCCGCCGGCGTTCATCGCCACGTTGCCGCCGATGCAGGAGGCATCGGCAGAGGTCGGGTCGACGGCAAACTCGAAGCCGGCGTCGGATGCAGCTTCCATCACGCGCCGGGTCACTACGCCCGCGCCGCAGTGGATGGTCGGTACTTTGCCCGCCACCCCCGGCAACTCGCTAAGAGTAACGGCAGAAAGGCTGTCCAGCTTTTCGGTGTTGATGACAGCCGAGAGTGGAGTCAGCGGTACTGCGCCGCCGGTATAGCCGGTGCCGCCGCCGCGCGGGATGACGGTAAGCCCTAACTCGATGCAGGCCCTGACCAGTGCCGCGATTTCTTCTTCCGTGTCGGGATTGACGACGACGAACGGGTATTCGACGCGCCAGTCGGTGGCATCGGTGACATGGGAGACGCGGGCCAACCCGTCGAACTGGATATTGTCCTTGCGGGTGATTTTGCCGAGCTTGCTCATCGCTTTGCGGCGCAGGGCGTCGGTCGCGCGGAAATCTTCCTCGAAGCGCGAGACTGCCTGACGTGCAGCCTCAACCAGTCGAACCACGCGGGGATTATTCTGGCTGCGCTCGTCGATGGCGCGGATGCGGTGGTGCAATGCTTCGGTCAGAGCATGGCGGCGTTTGGCGTTGGCCAGCAGGTCGTCCTGCAGGTAAGGATTGCGCGTGACGACCCACAAATCGCCCAGTACCTCGAACAGCATGCGGGCGGAGCGCCCGGTTTTGCGTTCGGCGCGCAGTTCGTTCAGGATGCCCCAGGATTCTTCACCCAGGAAACGGATGACGATTTCGCGGTCGGAGAACGAGGTGTAGTTGTAGGGGATTTCGCGCAGGCGAGTAGTCATGACTGCAACTGGCAGGTAAAAGACGCATTATAAGCCTTAGCCGCTGTTCAGATAAACGGCGTACGACTTGTGGTTGATTGCTTGCTTTTGGCGGTGGTGGCGTTACACTTGGGCAATGATAGGAAATGTGCGCGGGATTCCGCTGAAGAAGCTGCTGTTGCCGTTGCTGGGTATGGTTTTGCTGCTGGGGCTCTGGCTGGTGCTGGACAGCCCGCAGCGTGCGCCGCAGGCCAGTTTTACCACGCTGGAAGGCAAGAAAATCGCGCTGTCCGATCTCAAGGGCCGCATGGTGCTGGTGAATTTCTGGGCGACCAGTTGCCCGGGGTGCATCGCGGAAATGCCCAGGCTGGTCGACAGTTACAAGCAATATCGAGCCGGCGGGTTTGAGGTGATTGCTGTGGCGATGTCCTACGACCCGCCCAGCCATGTCGTAAATTATGCGAAGAAAAACGGGCTGCCGTTTCCTGTGGTGCTCGATTCCGACGGTGCGCTGGCAATGGCGTTCGGCGATGTGCAGGTTACGCCGACCGCTTTTATCATCGACCCGCAGGGCAATATTGTGCAACGCATTATGGGCGAACTGGATTTTCCTGCCCTGCACACCCTTTTGGATGGAAAACCGGGGAGGAAAACCTCATGAGCTTCAAACAGTATTTTCTTTATCAGACCGATTACCAGCACTGGGCCAATGACCGGTTATTCAATGCGCTGGACAGGCTGGATGATGAAATCCGCCACACCGAGCAAAAGCTGTTTTACGGCGACATCCACCACACCGTCGATCATCTGCTGTTTTTTTTCCGTAAATGGCATGCACGCCTCAAGGGCGAGAGCCTGTCCGTCAGCTATAACGAGCAATTGCAGCAGGACTGGCGCGAACTGAAGAATGCCATCCGCCAGGAGGTTCGTGATTTGCAACGCTGGCTGGAGCATCAGCCGGATGATTTTTTCGATAGCCAACTGCATTACAGCCGCACCGTGAGCCGTGAAGCGCAAGGGATCTGGGTACGCGACGCGCTGACGCATCTGTTTACCTATGCCTCGCTGGAGCGCGGCCACCTCTCGGCGGCAGGCAGCGCTCTCGGGGCGCCGTTTCCCGATATGACCTATTACACGTACCGTCTTGAAATGGGCGAGCATCTGGAAAACATCCGCAAGGCCGGCTGATGCTCTGGATCAAATCGCTGCACATTATTTTCGTGACGAGCTGGTTTGCCGGCTTGTTCTATCTGCCGCGCCTGTTCGTCAATCATGCCATGGTGGAAGATGCTGCAGTGGGCGAGCAGCTTTTGCGGATGGAGCGCAAGCTGTATCGCTTCATGCTGCCGCTGGCTGTGCTGGCGCTGGTGTTCGGCCTTTGGCTATGGTTTGGCTATGGCATTGCCGGCGGCTGGCTGCATGCAAAACTTGTACTGGTGGCCGGGCTGATCGCCTATCATCTGTATTGCGGGCGGTTACTCAATGACTTTGCGGCTGGCCGCAACCGGCATGGTCATGTCTGGTATCGCTGGTTCAACGAGTTCCCGGTGCTGGTGTTGGCGGCCGTGGTGATTCTGGTTGTCGTCAAGCCTTTCTGAGTAAACGCTTGCCCGCCGGAGGATGGCTGGGGATAATGCGGGCTTTACTTTATCCCCGAACAGAAACATGCAAACCCTGATCTGCGGTTCTCTCGCTTACGACACCATCATGGTGTTCCACGACCAGTTCAAGAATCACATCCTGCCCGACAAGATTCATATCCTGAACGTGGCTTTTCTGGTGCCGGACATGCGGCGCGAATTCGGCGGTACGGCCGGCAATATTGCTTACAACCTGAGTCTGCTGGGCGGCAAGCCGCTGATCATGGCAACCGTTGGCGAAGACTTCGTTGCCTATGCCAACTGGCTGAATGGCAACGGACTGGATATGGCGCATGTGCGTTGCGTTGCCGGCAGCTACACCGCACAGGCATTCATTACCACCGATACGGACGACAACCAGATCACGGCTTTCCATCCGGGTGCCATGAATTTCTCGCATGAGAACAAGGTGGGCGATGCGTCCGGCGCCAAACTGGGCATCATCGCGCCGGACGGCCGCGACGGCATGTTCCAGCATGCGCGCGAGTTTCGCGCGTCCGGTATCCCGTTCATGTTCGATCCCGGCCAGGGCTTGCCGATGTTTTCCGGCGATGAACTGCTGCAGTTCATCGATCAGGCCGATTACATGGCGCTCAATGATTATGAAGCGCAACTGACGCAGGAAAAGACGGGCCTAAGTCTCGACGATCTTGCGCAGCGGGTGAAAGCGCTGGTGGTGACTCTGGGCGCGAACGGGTCGGTAATTTTCGCCGATGGTAAACGTCTGGAGATCCCGTGCGTTGAGGCTGCAGATGTCGTTGACCCGACAGGTTGCGGCGATGCCTACCGGGCCGGCTTGTTGTATGGCCTGGCCAAGGGCTGGGGCTGGCAGCAGACGGGACAGTTGGCAGCGGTAATGGGGGCGATCAAGATCGCCAGCCGTGGTGGGCAGAATCACAAGCCTACCCGTGCCGAAATTGCCATGCGCTATCAGAAGGCGTTTGGCACAGCAATTGAATTGGGCTAAGGAGTTTGCCATGAGTATCAAAACCGGATGGCTTGCGATCGCGATGGCGGCATTGCTCGCCGGATGTGCCACCAGTAATTCCGGCGGGGTGTACTCGCGCGAGCAGACACGGCAGGTGCAGACCGTGAAAATGGGCGTGATCGAAAGCGTGCGCACCGTCAAGATCGAAGGCGCCGGCAGCGGCGTTGGCGTTGGGACGGGTGCCGTGGTCGGCGGGGTTGCCGGCAGCAGCATGGGGGGCGGCAAGGGCAAGATCCTGACGACGGTGATCGGCGCTGTGGCTGGCGGACTGGCTGGTTCAGCCATAGAAGAAAAGGTAACCGAGGACGACGGTCTGGAGCTGACGGTCAAGCTGGACAACGGCACGAAGCTGGCCATTGTCCAGGAGGCTGACGAACAGTTTCATCCCGGGGATCGTGTGCGGGTGCTTGAAGGCGGCGGCGTGACGCGGGTCAGTCATTAGCATTTTCCGGCGAAGCTGGCGCCTGTCGCGGCTGGTGCTCCACCTCGGCTATGGGGTGGCGCTGGCTGTGGTGGTTTTGCCTCGGCTGCAAGGCGCCCGTCGCGACCGTCTGATCAGCGGCTGGTCGGCGCATATCCTGCACATCCTCAATGTCAGGCTGATTGTTTCAGGTGACGTGCCGGCGGCTGATGCGCCAGCCGCGCTGTTTGTTTCCAACCATATTTCATGGCTTGATATCTGGGCCATCAATACCGTGCGTAATGTGCGCTTCGTGGCCAAGTCGGAGGTGCGCAGCTGGCCGGTCATCGGCTGGCTGTCAGAGCAAGCGGGTGTCATTTTTATCGAGCGGGCCCGCCGGCACGACACGTCGCGGGTCGCGGGTGCCGGGGCATCCGCTTTGCGCGATGGGCACTGCCTGTGCGTGTTTCCCGAGGGGACAACCAGCGACGGCACGCACCTTTACCCCTTTAGAAGCAGTCTGTTGCAAAGTGCGGTGGATGCGGGTGCGCCAGTCTGGCCGGTTGCCTTGCAATATCTGTTGCCGGGCGGCATGCCGAATACGGCGATCGCTTATGCCGGGGATACCAGCCTGGCCCAGTCCATGAAAGAAATATTGGCGCAGCGTGAAATTGTGCTGCATCTGAAGTATTCCGAGCCCATCGCTCCCGCGGGCCGCGACCGGCGGCAACTGGCGCAGCAAGCCGAGACTGCTATCGCTTCCGTGGCGCGTCTTCCGGTGCGCGAGGTACCTGAAACAGCCTCCGGTCTTCCAGCCTGATGGCGCTCAGTTTGCCGCCCCACAGGCAGCCGCTGTCGAGTGCGATAAAACGTTTGCGCATAACCAGTCCGAGCGCCGACCAATGACCGACAATCAGGCTGTCCTTGCGGCTCTTGCGTGATTTGATTTCAAACCAGGGCAGGTAGCCGGCCGGGATGTCCTTGGGCTCACCCTTGAATCTGAATTCCATGCGTCCTTCCAGCGAGCAGACGCGTAGCCTGGTCAACGCATTGGTAATCAGCCGTAGCCGTCCCATGCCCACCAGTGCTTCGTCCCAGAAGTCCGGCAGGTTGCCGTACATCTGTGCCAGAAAATGCTGATAATCCGGGCCTCGTAATACGCTCTCCACCTCGCTCGCCAATACCCTGGTCGTGGCGGCATCCCATTGCGGCAACAATCCGGCATGCACCATCAGATATCCGCTTTCGGCATGCGCCAGCGGCTGCAATCGCAGCCAATCCATTAGTACGTCGCGGTCGGGAGCGGTGAATAGCTCGGTCAGGGTGTCGTTGCGGTGAGGCTCGACAAATCCTTCATAAGCGGCCAGCGCATGCAAATCATGATTGCCCAGTACGGTGGTGACGCATTCCGTGTGGGCATGCAGCCAGCGCAAGACTTGCAGCGAATGCGGTCCGCGATTGATAAGATCGCCCACCAGCCAGAGCCGGTCCTGCTTGCGGTTGAAGTCGAGTTCGGATAGGAGATTGCCGAAGGAGTAGAAACATCCCTGCAAGTCGCCGATTGCGTAGGTCGCCATAGTCGCGGGGGCGAGTCACCCCGGCCGGGAAGCGGCCGGGGTGAGGACGTTACTTGCCGGCCGGCGCGGTCGGTGCCGCTGCGGCTTCAGGTGCCGGTGTCTTGAAGCTGGCACCGCTCTTGTTGGCCATATAGACGACTGCCGCTGCAACCTCGATATCGGACAAATCGCCATTGCCACCGCGTGCAGGCATGGCACGGAGGCCTTCGATCGCATGCTTTACCAGCAGGTCGTAGCCTTGGCTGATGCGCGGGCCCCACGCGCCGGCATCGCCGATCTTCGGCGAACCGAGTGCTCCTGTACCATGGCAGGCGATACAGATTTCATTCACGACCTGCTCGCCGGATTTTGCCGTTTGCGGGGCACTGGCGTCCTTCAGCGATACTGCGCCAACGGGCTCGATGCGCTTGATTACCGCGGCATTGGCTGCAGCGGGGTCGGTGTCGGCGATATGGGTGCTCTGAATGCCGAGCACCAGTTTGACGATCAGGAAAATCACCAGAACAGGCATGAGCAGGCTGCCCAATAATGCTGCAATGAATTCTCCAACCGAGGTTGGTGGCTTTGCGTGATCGTTACTCATGACTGCACTGCTCCTGATAAAATTAAAAAGTCTTAAAGTATAGCGCTAGCTTCAGCGCTTACCAAGCACAGGCCGTGCACAATTCGGTATAATTCGCCTCCACGCGCCCGTAGCTCAGCTGGATAGAGTACTGCCCTCCGAAGGCAGGGGTCACTGGTTCGACTCCAGTCGGGCGCACCAAATGCAAATAGTCATTCGACGATTTCCTCAATCGTTTGCTGGCTGGAACAGGATCACTATGGAAGCCGAACGCATCAACGCCATCGCCAACCACCTGCAGGATATGGATTCCCGCAGCGTCGATTTGCGGAGGTATCTTTGACTTCGATGGCAAGCAGGAGCGCCTGACCGAAGTCAATCAACTGGCGGAAGACCCCGCGATCTGGAACAGCGCCGAGAAAGCCCAGGCGCTGGGTAAGGAAAAGAAATCCCTCGAAGCGGTCGTTCTTACGCTTGAAACCGTTGCCAACGGCTTGCGCGATGCGCAGGAACTGTTCGATATGGCTCGGGGCGAAGACGATGAAGACACGCTGTTGGCTATCGAAGCCGATGCGCAGGCAATCGAGCAGGAAATCGCCACGCTGGAATTCCGCCGCATGTTTTCCCATCCGATGGATCCCAACAATTGTTTCGTCGATATCCAGGCCGGTTCCGGCGGTACCGAGGCACAGGATTGGGGTTCGATGCTGTTGCGGATGTACTTGAGATATTGCGAGAAAAAAGGCTTCCAGGTTGAGGTGCTGGAAGAATCCGAGGGCGACGTTGCGGGGATCAAGAGCGCAAGCCTGAAAATCTCCGGCGATTATGCCTACGGTACGCTGCGTACCGAATCCGGCGTGCACAGGCTGGTGCGCAAGTCGCCGTTCGACTCCAATGCGCGTCGTCATACTTCATTTTCCAGCGTGTTTGTTTACCCCGAGGTGGACGATTCCATCGAGGTCGATATCAATCCGGCCGATTTGCGCATCGATACCTATCGAGCCAGCGGCGCGGGCGGTCAGCACATCAATAAAACCGACTCGGCGGTGCGTATTACCCATATTCCCACCAATACCGTGGTGCAGTGCCAGAACGACCGGTCGCAGCACCGTAACCGTGCCGAGGCAATGGCCATGCTGAAGGCGCAGTTGTATGCGCTGGAATTGCGCAAGCGCAACGAGGAAAAGCAGGCGATGGAAGATGCCAAAACCGATATCGGCTGGGGACACCAGATTCGCAGCTACGTGCTGGACCAGTCGCGCATCAAGGATTTGCGCACCAATGTCGAAATCGGCAATACCCAAGGCGTGCTGGACGGCGATCTGGACCCGTTCATCAGCGAGAGTTTGAAGCAGGGAGTGTAGTTGGATGGAAAATCCCGGAAATTACGCTTTCGAGGATTTTCTCAAACCCAGCATCCACCCGCGAGACGTGGATGCGCTGTTCCCTCTGTTACAGTCTGGCCATGTTATCCATGCCCTGATCGCGCTGTTCCGTGGTGGCGACGAGGAGGTGATGATCCGCCTGGCGGTGCTGCGCGAAATCGCCGCACGCGCCGATGCGCCGGAGTGGACGCCGCACGAGTTGGAAGTGCATCTGGCCTTTATCGATAGTACCAAGTTGGGCACAGTGCTGAAGCGGTTGCGCGAGCACGATTTGTTGTTGTGGGATGTCGACCGGCGGCTTTATCAGCTTTCGCCGGTGGGGCGCATGGTGTTGTCGTCCTTGTCCAATTTGTTGCAATTCGGGCAGGACGACGATGAGCTTGGATTTCTCGCGTCGCAAGTGGCGGCAAGCGGTGCAGTTGGGGAGCTTAATGCCGAAACGCTCGCCCATCTGCTGGCGCGATTGGCGGAGTTGGAGGAGTTTTTTGCGCAAGCGGTGCAGTCCGGCTCGGAATTCCGGCTGAAAGCCGCGCAAAGCCGTCTGGCCTCTGTCTGGAAGTGGATGGAGAAAGGCACGGACATCCTCAAGAACCTGCCCGAGCAAGGCTTTTCCGACGAGGCCTGGCAGCTCGCGCAGCGTATCGGGCAAAGCCAGTCGCGTATCATGCGTATGTCCTCAGTGTTCCAGAACGAGCTCGCCAAAATTGCCCGCCAGCGTGTGATGTTGTCTGACGGCGGCCTGAGCTCGTCAGAATTGGCCGCCTGGCTCAAGGGGCTGGATGTCGAGCAGCTGTTTCATCTCGCCGTGCTGCATGAAGTGCCGGAGCCGTTTTTTGCGTTGCCGGATGTGATGCTGGATCAGGCCGAGGCCTTTGTCGAGCGCGATCTTGCGGATAAAGCAGAATCGGTCATGCCGCCGCCGGTCGATGTGGCGCAGGCGACCGCAATGGCCTTCGAGTATCCCCCACAACTGGCGGCGCTGACCGAAATGCTGTCGCGCCTGCAAGAACCGTTGCCCTTGGCAGACGTGGTGGTGGGTGGCGATTTCAGTGCGGCGTCCTATCGCTATTCGTTGCTGGCTTTTCTGGGCGAGCGCAATGTGGATGCCGATCTGGCAGCGTTGGCCGAACAGCCGTGCGCGATGCGCCATGACGACACCGACACCCTGCAAGACATCCACCGGGGCGGGATTGCCCGCATGACGGCGGGCCGGATAGAACCGCTTTAAGGACTTTCTATGGAATTAACCGCCCAGCAACTGACCGCAAAGCTTATCGCACAGCGCTATTTACCGCGCGACGATAAAACCGTGCGCCGCCTATTGGTGGATTTAACTTTCCGCCAGGAGATCGAGGCCAATCTGGCCGCGTGCGGTTTGCGTCTGCTGGATCACCCGTTTGCCAATCATGTGGCGGTGGCGTTGATCAGGGAAGCTGAGACTGCGGTGTTCGATGACGGCGAGGTGTGGCAGGCCAGCAGTATAGGCCTGCCCAAGGATGCCATCGCCCTCCTGGTGGTGCTGTGGGCGCTGATTATCCTGCCCAAGCGCGAACGCCAGTTGGGGCGCGAGGCGGCGGACGGGCAGGGCGACATGTTCGGCAACGTGGTGAAGGCGGTGGGCAGCGAGGTGTCGCGCGGCATTGCCGAAAACGTGCTGCTGGAGGATTACGGCAAGCTCTTGGGCGGCAAGGCGCGCATCAGTAATTTTGCGTTGCCCCAGTTGGCCCGGTTGGGGTTGATCGAGCGCAAGAACAAGGTGATTCACGAAGGCCCGCTGCTCGATCTGGTATTTGATTATGCAGAAATGGCGCCGCGCATCCTGCAAGGCGCGCTGGGCGACTTGATCCGGACGCAGGCCGGGGCGGTAAACCCTGTTGCCGGTAACGAAACGGAGGCCGCCGATGTTTAGGCTGCTGAACCTGGAAGCCGTGCATTGGGATTACTGGCAACGCTTCACCTTGCCGCTGGACGCTTCCATCGTCACCATCGTTGGCCCGAATGGCTCGGGCAAGACTACTTTGCTCGACGCGCTACGCACCTTGCTGGCGCTGGACTGCTCGAAAAAACGCGACTACAAGCGCTATGTGCGGCGCAACGGCGAGGATTTCTGCTGGCTGCGCGGTGTGGTGGACAACAGCCGCCCGCTGCATGGCAGCAAGCGGCCATTCGGCTTGCCGTACACCAACGACAAAATCACGCTGGCCTGTCGTATTGATAAAAAGGGCGGCGACTGGGGGCGTAAATACTGGATAGCCGAAGGCGAGGTGGCGATCGAGCAGATTGAAGCCGCTGGCCAGGAGTTTGGCGTCAAGGAGTTCCAGCGTCAGCTACATGCAGCCGGGCTGTCGCCTGCCATAGCCAAAGTTCTGTCCCTGGAGCAAGGGCAAACTGACAAGTTGTGTGAACTCTCCGCGCGCGAATTGCTGGATCTGGTATTTCAGGTTTTCGGTGACAAGGAGGTGCTGGAACGCTATCAGGAGGCGCGCCACCATCAGGAACAAACCACACGTGAACTCCAGGAGAACGAAAATACCCTGAAGGCGCTGGAAAACAACCTGCAAACCCACGAGCTGAAGGTCAACCGTTTCCTGGAGTGGCAGGCGCTCAATCAGCAACGTATCGTGCTGGAAAGCGAAACCAAGCCACGCCTGGAATTCACCCTGCTCAAGGACGAAGCAGAGCGCGCCGGACGCGCTCTGCAAGCTTCGCGCCGCGAATGGCGGGTCAGGCGCGATGAGTGGGCTGCTCTGCGACAGGACAATGCCGCGCGCGAGCAAGCCATCGCCGACATCGCCGGGCGCAAGCAGTTGGCCGACGAGATGGAACAAGAGGTCAATCGACAGCTCAATGCCATCAACGAAGAATTGGGCGGATGGAAAAAACTGGTCGAGCAGCACGATAACTTGCTCAAAAGCGCACAGGCGGCGGGTAAGGATAGCGTGCAGGACGCCACGAGGTTGGAGGCCCTGGAAACCGAGCGTGAGCAGGCGCGTAGCCAGTTGGCCGATTTGCAGCGACAGGCCGAGCGGGTGACACAAACATTGGAAAACCTGGCCGCCGGACGGCGCGCCGATCCCGCCGATGTACAGGCATTCCGGTTGGCGCTGGAGCAGGCAGGTATTCAGCATGATTTGTTAACGGACTTGGTGGAAATCACCGACACCGGCTGGCAAGCCGCCGTGGAAGCCGTGCTCGCACCTTCCGCCAACATCGTGCTGTTGGCGCATGAGAAAGACGCGGAACGGGCGTTTGCCTTGGGGGAGAAGCTCAAATACCGCCATTTCATCGTGCCGGAGCGCAGCCAGCCACCACTGGCGGCGAAAGGGTCGCTGTTGGAAGTAGTCAAGTTCTCGCGCCCGGTACCGGACTGGATTGCGCGTGTGCTGGAGCGTATTCGTCGCGTGGAAGATTCGAAAGAGGGCGCGAGCTTGCCGCGAGGGGAGGATTGGGTGACGCGGCAGGGCTATTTGCGCGAGCGCCGTGGCGGGCGTTATGCCGCACCAGATCAACCGCGTTTTGGCAAGGCTAGGCTGGAGTCCCTGCGCCAGCGGCAAGGCGAATTAACCAGGCTGATGCAACCGCTGCAGGTGCAAATCAAGACGCTCAACGAAGAGATGCAAGCCATTCGTAGCCGCTTGGCCGGAGTGGATGCCACCGCGCAACTGGCGAGCCGTAGCGCCGAGTTCGCCGAAGCGCGGGTGCAATACGATGACCTGGTGGCCCGGCGGCGTGAAACCGGCGAAAAATCTTATGCAGCGACCGAGGCCAGGAAAACCGCCGAACAATCGCTGGCAGATGCCAAAACGGCCTTGCAGAAAGGCGTGCTGGCGCTGGAACGATTGGAACGCGACATCGCCGAAAAGGAAAACCGCGATGGGCGGCAGGAGCAGGTCAAGCGCTTATTGCGTCTGCGCCACGATAAAAGGCGGTTCCCGTCAGGCTGGCTGGACGCGGAAGCCAACCGGGAACTGGTTGAGCAATGGCGGGATGTGACCAACATCGAGCGTCGCATCCGTGAAATCGAGCAGCGTTTCGAGCACGAAACCTGGGAAACCGACCCCGCCATTGTTACCCTGCGCGACAAGCTCAAGAGAGACTACCAGACACAAGAGACCGACCTCGAAGCCCGCCGTCGCGACAACGACATGGCGCGGGCGCAGACGGATGCCGCGCGTGAGCAATACATCAAGGTGCTGCGCCACACCGTGGGTCGCTACACCAAAAACCTCAAGCAACTGGGTGACATGGCAAATGTTGCTGTGGAACATGAGGCCGTGGCGCTGACGGCGGATGATGTTAGCTTGTCGCAGGCCGGGCTGGTAGTGCGTTTCGGCTTCGACGACAAGGATTTGGCCGGCATGAATGACGGCGACGCCTCGGGCGGGCAGCAGGTGATGAAATCGTTGATTCTGCTGGTGGCTCTGATGATGGAGGATTCGCGCCCTGGCGGTTTTGTCTTCATCGACGAACCCTTTGCGCACCTGGATATCTTTAACATCAAGCGTGTCGCATCCTTCTTGCAGGCTACCAAAGCGCAATACCTGCTCACTACTCCGGTGACGCATAACGTCAACGTCTACGATCCTGCCATGCTGACTCTGGTTACCGCCAAGAAACAGCCCAACGAAACTTGGGCGCCGCGCGTGGGCGTGCTGGTGCGCGAGGCGCATGGCTGACGAACTCGTTGTCGAGTATCCGGATGGCCGCGCGGTGCCGCGTCGACGCCGGCGTTTTAATCCCGGTAATCCGCAGTCGTTGGCTGCATTGCCCGCTGAATGGCGGGAGCTGCTCGGCTGCTGGGTCAAGCGCGGCGGTAACAGCCGTTGGGAAACCCTGCTCAAGGATGCCGGCGTAGCTCGCCAGCAAACGGCGCAATCGCTACTGGACTGGCTGCTGCGCCACGGGTGGGCGGTGGTGGACGAAGATAAAAAACTGGGCGACTGGTGGCCGGTGCGGCTGGAATTGCGTGAGTTAAGCCAACTGAAACTGGCGCTGGGCCTGCCCGATGCTTCCGATTTGGCGGCGCGGCGCGATGCTCTGCTGGCGCAATTGGAGATGCAGTCCTCCCCTGAATTGGAGCCTGTGCTGGCCGCGTTTGAAGCCATGCCTGCCCGGCGCGCGCTGGACCGTGGCGCGTTGGTGCTGGCACTGCTGGATTGGCGCGAACAGGGTCGCAGCGGCACGCGACGCGATTTTGCCTTGTTTGCGCGCCGGGACACCAAGGATATTACCGAGGCCGAATGGCGCTGGCTGGATGAACAACTCGATCTCGCGGCCTTTGGCGTGGAGCGACATATTCCGCTATTGCTGATTGCCGCGCCGTTGGCGCTGCAACTGCCGGGCGGGCGGCTCGAACTGGCGGCATTTCCCGATTTTGCTGCCCTGACGCCGGACACGATAATGGCGGCGACGGCTGCGCAGGGCGAAATCAGGCAGTGGGTTCTGGTGGAAAACCGTACCAGTTTCGACCGCATAGCGAAGAAGCGGACTCTGGACAGGGGCGTGATCTGGCTGCCCGGCTATCCGCCCCACTGGTGGCAGGAGGCGGTTGCTCATCTGCTTGCGCTATCTCCAGCTCCGGCGCTGATTGCCTGCGATCCTGATCCGGCAGGAATTGCCATTGCGCTGGCGGTGGCTGGGTTGTGGCGGCAAGCTGGGCTGGATTTTGAACCTTGGATGATGTCTCCAGATGACCTGATGGCGCTGCCCAAACGTAAGGCATTGACCGGACGTGACCTCGAGCATCTGCGGCAATTGCAGGCCGGAGATTTGCCGCAAGTGTTGCGGGCCTTGGCTGAAGTTATGCTGCAATGTGGCGAGAAAGGTGAGCAGGAAGGTTATTTGTGATATACAATTTCTCTATGTATATCTAGAGGAGCCAACGTCATGCAGGTTTCCAAATGGGGCAACAGCCTTGCGGTGCGGCTGCCGGCTTCGGTGGTGGATGCGCTGGATTTGAAGGAGGGCGACGACATCGAGATCGATGTGGCGGATATCCGGCACTTTGATGTGCGCAAGTCGCCCGCGACAGAGGCCGTGCTGGCCCGGCTGAGGGCTTATCGCGGCAAATTGCCGGCCGATTTCAAGTTCGACCGGTTGGAGGCCAATGCGCGCGGCTGAGTTTTTCGATACCAATGTCTTGCTCTACCTGTTTTCCGGCGACACCATCAAGGCAGATCGTGCCGAGACGTTGCTGGCGGCAGGCGGGGTGGTTAGCGTGCAGGTGTTGAATGAGTTTGCCAGCGTAGCTTCACGCAAGCTGGCGATGCCATGGGCCGAGATTCAAATGGTGTTGCTGGATATCCGGCGGTTTTGCAAAGTGGTGCCGTTGACAGTGGAAACCCACGAACAAGGCTTGGATCTGGCACGGAACTACGGATTCTCGCTGTACGACGCCATGGTGGCGGCTAGTGCCCTGGAGTCCGGTTGTACAACGCTGTGGTCGGAAGATTTTCAGGATGGGTTGCGGGTGGATCGTGTGTTGACGATCAGTAACCCGTTCAAAGGTTAATATAGTTTAGAAAGCAGAAAATGAATCAGGAAGTGAATCAGGATAATGCCCAGGACGAAAGTCATGTCATTGCCGAGCGTCGCGCCAAGCTGAAGGCTTTGCGCGAACAGGGCGTGGCGTTTCCCAACGATTACCGGCGCAGTCATCTGGCGGCGGATTTGCACGCCGAGCACGGCGAGAAGTTGGCCGAGGAGCTAGAGCCGCACGCGCTCCGTGTCAGCGTGTCTGGCCGTATGATGCTGAAGCGGGTGATGGGCAAGGCCAGTTTCGCCACGATTCAGGATCCGAGCAGCCGGATCCAGATATTCGTCACCAGGGAAAATGTCGGCGACGAGCTTTACGATGCATTCAAGAAGTGGGATCTGGGCGATATCGTGGCCGGCGAAGGCGTTTTGTTCAAGACCAAGACCGGCGAACTGTCGGTCAAGGTGGATAGCCTGCGCCTGCTGACCAAGTCCATCCGTCCGTTGCCGGAAAAGTTTCACGGCCTGTCCGACCAGGAAACCAAGTATCGCCAGCGCTATGTCGACCTCATCGTTTCGGAAGAAACGCGCAAGACTTTCGTTGCGCGCAGCAGGATAGTCGCGGCGATCCGGCATTTCATGCTGGATAACCAGTTTCTGGAAGTCGAAACGCCGATGCTGCACCCGATTCCCGGTGGTGCTGCGGCCAAGCCGTTCAAGACGCACCACAACGCGCTGGATATGCAAATGTTCCTGCGCATCGCGCCCGAGTTGTTCCTCAAGCGTCTCATTGTAGGCGGTTTCGAGCGGGTGTTCGAAATCAACCGCAACTTCCGCAACGAAGGGTTGAGTGTGCGGCACAACCCCGAATTCACCATGATGGAATTCTATGCCGCCTACACCGACTACAAGTGGCTGATGGACTTTACCGAGCAATGCATCCGCGCGGCGGCGATTGCGGCGCAGGGTACGGCAACGGTAATGTATCAGGGGCGTGAAGTCGACCTGGCCAAGCCGTTCCAGCGTCTGACCATAGTCGGCGCCATCAGGAATTACGCGCCGCAATATACCGACGCACAACTGGAAGACGCGACCTTTCTGCGCAATGAATTGAAAAAATTCGGCGTCGACGCTTTGCCGCACCTTGGCCTGGGTGCGCTGCAACTGGCGCTATTCGAGGAAACCGCGGAAGCGCAGTTGTGGGAACCGACTTATATCATCGACTACCCGGTCGAGGTCTCGCCGCTGGCGCGGGCTTCCGACTCGCGTCCCGGGATTACCGAGCGTTTCGAGCTGTTTATGACCGGCCGTGAAATTGCCAACGGCTTCTCCGAGTTGAACGACCCGGAAGACCAGGCCGCACGTTTCCGCAGCCAGGTGGAAGCCAAGGAAGCCGGTGACGACGAGGCGATGTACTACGATGCCGATTACATACGTGCGCTGGAATACGGCATGCCGCCGACCGGTGGTTGCGGTATCGGTATCGACCGGCTGGTGATGCTGCTGACCGATTCTCCCAGCATCCGGGATGTGATATTGTTTCCTCATATGCGCCCCGAATCCACAGCCTGATGAGCCATCAATACTCTGATCAGGAAAGCCTGGTTCGCCGGCTGATGCCGGACGCCGCAGAACAGGCAGCCAGAAAGGAAATCTTCGGTCTGGGCGACCGCGAAATTTCTCTGATCAGAGAGCTGGGCGAGAAGCTGGCGGGAAAAGAGTCGGAAATCGTAGCGGGCTTGCATGCCTATCTGGGGCGTTTCGAGGAAACGGCCGGCATCCTCGAAGATTCCGCGATGGCGGAGCGTCTCAAGCAGTTGCAGTGCAAATATTTTGCCGACCTGCTGTCCGGCGAACTGGGCGACGACTATGTCCGTGGCCGGGTGCGAGCCGGAGTGGCCCACCAGAGTCAGCAATTGCGCATGCGCTGGTTCTTCGGGTCTTTTGCCTACTATCTGGATCACCTGCTGCCGGAATTGCAGCGAATCGCCGGCGATGATGTGCAGAAGCTGGCGGAATACTACAGCGTCCTAGTCAGGCTATCGCTGTTTGACATGGCGCAAACCGTTTCTTTCTTCGTCCATGCGGATCGCGAGAAGCTGCGTCTTTTTTCCACGGTGTTCGAAACCAATCATGAGGCGGTGGTGATTGCCGATCTCAACGGTATCGTCCGGCACGGCAACAAGAGCGTCACCGCCGTGATCGGCTATACGCCGCAGGAAATTGAAGGCGTGGATCTGCATACTTTGCACGTCAAGCGGGAACAGGCGCAGGCCGACTCCATCTGGAGTACCGTGCTGGACGGGGGGCGGTGGCAGGGCGAAATCTGGCTCAGGCGCAAGCAGGGGGAGGAGTTCCCCGCCTGGATGAGTGCCACTTCGGTCAAGGATGGCAATGGTGTAATGACCCATATCATCGCCGAATTCTCCGACATCACCGCGTTCAAGCAGACGCAGGATGCGCTGACCCGGCGCACCGAGGAGCTGGCGAATTCCAACCGCGAACTGGAGCAGTTCGCTTATGTTGCGTCCCACGATTTGCAGGAGCCGCTGCGTATGGTGGCGAGCTACACGCAGTTGTTGTCGCGTCGCTACAAGGACAAGCTGGACGACGATGCCAACGAGTTCATTCATTTTGCCGTAGACGGGGCGACCCGGATGCAGGCGTTGATTGTCGATCTGCTTGCACTTTCGCGTATCGGTACCCACGGTAAACCGCTGGAGCCGTGCGAGTCCGGGCTGGCATTGTCGCGGGCCTTGAGCAATCTGCGTCTCGCCATCGAGGAGTCCGGCGCCGTTGTAACGCATGATGTCATGCCCAATGTGGTGGCGGACATTTCGCAACTGACCCAGTTATTCCAGAACCTGATAGGCAACGCCCTCAAGTTCCGTGGCGAAGCACCTCTCAATGTGCATGTCGGCGTGGCACGCAAGATCCGGGACTGGGAGTTCTCGGTACGGGATAATGGCATCGGTATCGCGCCCGAGCATTTCGAGCGTATTTTCGTGATCTTCCAGCGTTTGCACGGCAAGCAGGAATATCCGGGTACGGGGATCGGCCTTGCCGTTTGCAAGAAAATTGCCGAGCGGCACGGAGGGCACATCCGGGTGGAATCCACGCCCGGCGAAGGCACGGTTTTTTATTTCACCTTTCCTGCCAGAATAAGCGGGGAAGAAAATCGAGGGGAATAGTGTGGCTAGAGCTGTAGAGTTTCTGCTGGTGGAGGATAACCCGGGTGACGTACGCCTGACCAAGGAGGCGTTGCGCGAGTGTCAGGTCCCCAATAACCTGAGCGTGGTGCAGGACGGCATGGAGGCGGTCGCTTTTCTGCGACACGAAGGCAAATATGCCGATGTGCCGCGGCCGGACGTGATACTGCTCGACCTCAACCTGCCCAAGAAGGACGGCCGCGAAGTGCTGGCGGTGGTCAAGGAGGATCCGGAGCTCAAGCGTATCCCGGTGGTCGTTCTCACCTCGTCCGAGGCCGAAAATGACATACTGCGGTCCTACGACCTGCATGCCAACTGCTATGTGGCAAAACCTGTAGACCTGGACCAGTTCATCCGGGTGATACAGTCCATCAAGCATTTCTGGTTGAATATCGTAAAATTGCCTTCCGACCTGGAAGACTGAACCGGCATCCTGATCCGTGGAGATCGCCATGAAAGTCGAGCCGCTCAATTTGTTGCTGATCGAGGATAACCCCGGCGATGTCCGGCTGGTGAAGGAAATTCTTGCCATTGAAGGTGCCGGCCAATTCACCCCGATAGCGACCGATAGTCTGGGAAATGCGATCGAGTTGCTGGGACGAAAGAAGTTCGAGGTGATACTGCTCGATCTGCAGTTGCCGGACGGCAATGGGCTCGATTCGTTGCTGCAGATACAGGCGATTGCCCCAGGCGTACCCATTGTCGTGCTGAGCAATACCGCCGACGAGCGGCTGGCGGTGCAGTCGGTACAGCGGGGCGCTCAGGATTTTCTGGTCAAGGATCATGTCAACGGCCACTTGCTGCTGCGCTCGCTGCGTTATGCCATCGAGCGCAAGCTGATGGAAGAGCGGCTGCATAATCTGGCACACCATGACAGCCTGACCGGACTGGCCAACCGCAAACTGTTCTACGATCGCCTCAAGATCGCGCTTTCTTCGGCGCGCCGGCACGATCTGTCGCTGGCGCTGCTACTGCTGGATCTCAATGAATTCAAGTCTATCAACGACACTTACGGCCATCAGGCGGGCGACCAGTTGCTGCAGGAAGTGGCGCGGCGCATTAGCGAGTGCGTGCGCGAAGCCGACTGCGTCGCGCGGATGGGCGGCGACGAGTTTACTGTTGTCCTCGCCGATATCCGCAATGCCGACGATGCGGCAGCGGCGTCACGCAAGATTCTGGATCAGTTCGAACGGCCGTTCCATATCGACGGCCACAAACTGGCGGTGCATGCCAGCATCGGCATCAGCCTGTTCCCGAACGATGCCGACCACCTGGAAGATCTGGTGCGCAGTGCCGATATTGCCATGTACCGCGCCAAGAAAGAAGGCGGTAATGCCTCCAGTTTCTATTCTCCCGAACTGGATGCCCGGGCCGAGGCGAACCGGGAACTGGAAGAGCAATTGCAGCAAGCGCTGATCGGCGGGAATTTTTTCATTCATTACCAGCCGCAAGTGGATATCGGCAGCGGACGCATCATCGGTATGGAGTCTCTGCTGCGCTGGCAGCACCCGCAGCGGGGCCTGTTGCTGCCGGGAGAGTTCCTGAGTGTGCTGGAAAGTTCTCCGTTGATGACGCAGGTCGGGGAGTGGGTGCTGCGCACCGTGTGCAGGCAGGGCCGGGAGTGGCAGGGTGGCGGTGAATCTGCGCTGACCATCTCGGTCAATGTTTCATACCGTCAGCTGATGCAGGAGGATTTTGCCGATATTCTCGCCGACATCCTTGCCGAAAGCGGTTTTTCTGCGCAAAACCTGGAACTGGACGTGAACGAATCCGCCCTGTGGGAAGACGAAGATCGCATACTCAAGGTGCTGACGGCTGTCAGCCGTCTGGGGGTGCGGCTGGCGCTGGGCAACTTCGGTAGCGGCCGTGCCTTGTTCCATTTCCTGAGCAAGTTCCCTTTTCATTCCATCAAGCTTGACCGCGCCCTTATCCAGGAGGCTTCGTACAGCTCGGATGGCGCCAATCTGGCCCGTGCCGTCATTCAGGTGGCGCATGTATTCCGCATGAAGGGCATGGCCGGTGGCGTGGAAACCCAGACGCAACTCGATACGCTGCGCCATCTTGCCTGCGACGATGCCCAGGGTTATCTCTATTGCCATCCGCTTTCCGGCGATGCGGCTACCGAGTTGCTTAGCCGCGGCAGGCATCTGCAACCGGCAGCGGCAAGCGCATGATGCGGATCCTGCTGGTCGAGGATAACCCCGGGGATGCCCGCCTGCTCGAATTCATGTTGCAGGATGCGTTGCCGAATCACTTGCTGACGCACGCAGACTCCCTGGCCCGTGCCGTCGCGCTGGCGCGGGCCGAGCTCTTCGATATCGTCCTGCTCGATCTGTCGCTGCCAGATTCCAGCGGCAGCCAGACTTTCTGGCGTATGCACGCCGAAATGCCGCCTTTTCCCATCATTGTGATGACCGGTCTCGACGATGAATCTCTGGGCGCAGAACTGGTGCAGGCCGGCGCCCAGGATTTCCTGGTCAAGGGCAGCGTGGAAGCCCGCTCGCTGCTTCGCGCCATGCGCTATGCGATCGAGCGCAAGCGTACGGAGTTCGAGTTGCGGCAAAGCGAAGCGAAAGTGCGTGCGCTGTTCGAGGCCATTCCCGATCTGCTGCTGTTCCTGGACCGGGATGGCAGCTTCATCGAATACAAGCCGGCCAAGGAGTTCCAGACGTTTCTCGATCCTGAGCATTTTCAGGGCAAAAGTCTGAAGGAAGCGATGCCGGAGGATATTGTCGGCCAGGCCATGGATTGTCTGGAACAGGCCATCAACAGCGGTGAAATTGCTTCTTTCGAATATGTGCAGTCATTGCCCGAGGGGCAGTCGAATTATGAGGCCCGATTTATCCGTGCCAACGAGGGCCAGGCCTTGTGTATCGTGCGCGATATCAGCGAACGCAAGCGCACGGAACAGCGCCTGCATTTTCTCGCGCATTACGATGCGCTGACCGGTCTGCCCAACCGGCTGCTGTTCAACGAGGGGCTGCGGCGGGCTCAGGCGCACGCGAATCGTACCAGCGATACCGTGGCGCTGATGTTCATCGATCTCGACCGGTTCAAGAACATCAACGACACGCTGGGGCATATGGTCGGCGATCGCCTGTTGCAGCAGGTCGGTGCCCGTATCGGTACCTGCGTGCGTGAAACGGATACGGTGGCGCGGCTGGGCGGGGACGAGTTCGCCGTCATCATCACCAACGTCAAGGACGAGGAAGATGCCGCAGTGGTGGCGCAGAAGATCATCGACGTGTTGCAGCCGGCGTTCAACGTCGGCGAACACGAGGTGTTCATCGGCGCCAGCATCGGCATCACCTTCTACCGTCCGGGCCAGGACGACCGCGACACCTTGCTGGAAAAAGCCGACGTGGCCATGTATCACGCCAAGGAGCAGGGCCGCAACAATTTCAAGTTTTACTCGGCGGAGATGGACGATGTCGCTTTCGAGCGGCTGGTCATGGAAAATCATCTGCGGCATGCGCTGGAACGTGGCGAATTTGTCCTGCATTACCAACCGCAGGTAGCTGTCGAAGGTGCCGGCCTCACAGCGGTAGAAGCGCTGCTACGCTGGCAGCATCCGGAACGTGGGCTGGTGGCGCCGGGCGAATTCATTGCCCTGCTCGAGGAAAGCGGACTCATCATCCCGGTGGGCAGGTGGGTCATGCAGACGGCTTGCCGTCAGGGGCGTCAGTGGCTCGATGCCGGTTTTCCGGTGCGGGTCGCGGTCAATCTTTCCGTGCGGCAATTCAAGCAGCCCGGGATCGTTGACGAAGTGGCGGAAATTCTCGCCGAGAGCGGATTGCCGCCACACCTGCTGGAACTGGAACTGACCGAAAGCATGTTCATGGACAGCGGGGTCGGCAACATCGGCAAACTGGAAAGCCTCAAGGCGCTGGGCGTTCTGCTCGCTATTGACGATTTCGGTAGCGGCGCCTCTTCGCTGGCCTATCTCAAGGATTTTCCGGTCGACACGCTCAAAATCTGCCAGTCCTTCGTGCTTAACCTGCCGCATAACGCCGATGACAGCGCGATTGCCGGTGCGGTACTCAGTCTGGCCCAGGGCATGAGTCTTTCCAGTGTGGCGGAAGGCGTGGAGAATCAGCAGCAGGCGGCTTTTCTGCGCGAACGGAACTGCGACTACATACAGGGTTTTCTGTTCAGCAAACCTTTGCCGGCCGACGAGCTGGAAATGTTGCTGCGTAAAGGCGGGAGCTTGGGTTAACTGGCCAGAGCCGCTGTGGTCCTAATTGACGACGCACCAGGTCAGGGGGTCGAACGGTTTGCTTTGCCGTCTTAATTCAAAATACAACCCGGATTCCGGGTTGCCTCCGCTGTTGCCGACCGCTGCGATGTTATCCCCGGTTTTGATTTCATCCCCCACGCGTTTGAGCAGGGTCTGATTGTTGCCGTAGAGGCTCATGTAGCCGCTGCCGTGGTCGACGATCATCAGGTTGCCGAAGCCGCGCAGCCAATCGGCGAAGACCACGCGGCCGCCGGCTACCGCGCGCACTTCGTTGCCCTCGTCGGCCCGGATGAATAGCCCCTTCCACGTGATGCCGCTATCCTCGCGGATGGTGCCGAAACGGTTGGCAAGTTCACCGCGCACCGGCAGTCGCAGTTTGCCTTTGAGCGAGGCAAATGCTCCGCTATTCTGTTCCGGCGCTGGCAACATCTCGTTGCGCTGATTTTTTTGCGACTCGCCTTTTCTGGCGGGAGGCTTGGGAACGATGCGGGCGAGCCGTTCTACCAGGCGTGACAGGCGCTTCTCGTCGCGCTGCAGCCGAGAAATCTCGCCGCGCTGGGCTTGCAGTTGCGAGACCAGCTTTTTCAGCACGCTGCGGCGTTCGCTCTGCTGCTTTTGCAGTTCCTGTCGCTCCTGTACTTGTGCCGCCTTGAGTCGCGCAACTTCTTTCAGTGTGGATTCGGTTTGGGCGTCGAGCACGGTCACCTGGCCGAGATTTTTTCTCAGGCTGTCAATCAGGCTGGCGCGGGCTTTGGCTACATAGCTGAAATATTGCAGGTCGCGCGCGATGGTGTTGGGGTCGCGCTGTTGCAGCAGGGCTCGCAGGTAGTTTTGCTCGCCGGAGAGGTATTGCTGAAAAAGCTGGTTGGCCAGCAGCGATTGTTGCCGGCCTATGGTGATCTCCATTCCGCTCCTGTCTTTGCGGATGGCCGCCAGCGCTATTGCATTGGTTTTCTGTTGCTGATTGAGTTCGTGCAGTTTGCGATTGGCATCGCTGATGGCCTGTTCGCTTTCTTTCAGGGCATCGCTGGCTTCGGCATGCGCACCTTCCGTGCGATCCAGCTCCTGCTTGAGCGACTCGATGCGTTTTTGCAGTTCCTGCAAAGACTCATTGGATACGGCTGGTGCGGAGCGGGCGCCTCCGGCGCTCAGTAACAAGGCGGCAACCAGCCACGCGCTGATGCGCGCGACGGTTGTTCTATGCATTGAATTCCACAAGTGAGTGCCCGCTCATTTCGGCGGGTTTGGGCAGGCCCATGATGTCGAGCAGGGTGGGGGCCAGATCGGATAGCGCACCGGTTTCCGCCACCCTGGCCTTGCGCCCGACATAAATGAAGGGCACCAGGTTGGTCGTATGCTGGGTATGCGGCTGGTGGTTGGCGTGATCTTCCATGGTTTCGGCATTGCCGTGATCGGCGGTAACGATGACTTCGCCGCCGATGGATTGCATGGCTTCGACTGCGCGGCCGACGCAGCTGTCGACGGCTTCAATGGCTTTGATTGCTGCCGGCAGGTTGCCGGTGTGACCGACCATGTCGGCGTTGGCGTAATTGCAGATGATGATGTCGTACTGGCGGCTGAGGATGGCGGCTTCCAGTTTTGCGGTGACCTCGAACGCGCTCATTTCAGGCTGCAGATCGTAAGTGGGCACCGACGGCGATTGCACCATGATGCGATCCTCACCCGAGTAAACCTTTTCTTCGCCACCGTTGAAGAAAAACGTCACATGCGGGTACTTTTCGGTCTCGGCAATGCGCAACTGCCTGAGGCCCAGCGATGCAATATATTCGCCCAGCCCGTTGGCGATGGGCTCGGGCGGGAAGGCGGCGCGCGCCGTCTGGTCATTCTTGTCGTACATGGTGAGCGTGTAGAAGCCGCCCAATTGGGGCGTGTACTGGCGGTCGAAGCCATCAAAGTCGGTGTCGAGAAAGGCGCGCGTCAGTTCGCGCGCGCGATCGGAGCGGAAGTTCATGTACACGATCACATCGCCGTCTTCGACTCGAACCGGCTCGCCTATGGTGGTCGCGTTGACGAACTCGTCGTTCTCGTCCCGCGCATAGGCAGCCTGCAATCCCTCGTCCGCAGTAGCGGCAGCATATTCGCCCTTGCCTGCGGCGATGAGCTGGTAGGCGGCTTCAACGCGCGGCCAGCGCTTGTCTCTATCCATGGCATAGTAGCGGCCGACGATAGTGGCGATGCGTCCGGCCTTGAGTTCCCGGCATTTGTCGTCGAGCGCGCGCAAGTATCGGTCTGCGCTGCGGGGCGGGGTGTCGCGCCCGTCCAGAAAGGCGTGAACGTAGATGCGTTCGACGCCGCCGCGTGCCGCCATTTCGAGCATGGCGTGGATATGAGCCTGATGGCTATGTACGCCGCCATCGGAGAGCAGGCCGAAAATGTGCAGTGCGCGATGTGCCTCGCGCGCGGTTTGTACGGCTTCGACCAGCGTGGGGTTGGCGAAAAATGCACGGGTTTCGATCGCGTGGTTGATGCGTTCGAATTCCTGGTAGACCACCCGCCCGGCACCGATGTTAAGGTGGCCGACTTCCGAATTGCCCATCTGTCCTGCTGGCAGGCCAACGTGGGACTCGGAGGCGTTGATCAGAGTGTGCGGAAAATTTGCCAGCAGCGCATCGATATTGGGCTTGCGGGCTAGTGCAATGGCATTGTCTGGCGTGCCTTCGCCATGACCAAAGCCGTCGAGGATCAGCAGCAGGGCAGGAGTGGTTTTTGGCGTCGAAGTCATTGCGAGTATCTGGGCGTTGGTTTTCTACTGAATGGTAATCTTAATTCTAAGATACTCCAACGAAAAACGCATTATAATTAAAGCAGTTAAGCCAATGTTCAGGCCATTTCCAGCGTCGATTCGTTTTACCATTATGCAAAAATCTGACCAGAAAAATATTCCAGGCACCAACCTGATCGAGCGCGACGAGCACATCGAGCAGGCCGCGCGTGCACTCAAGGCCATTTCTCATCCTTTGCGCCTGAAAATTCTGTGCGTGCTGGGCGATCAGGAGGTCAGCGTGCAGGATATCGTCGAACAGGTCGGCACGTCGCAAAGCAATATTTCCCAGCATCTTGCCATCCTGCGCGACAAGGACGTGCTGCGCACGCGCAAGGATGCCAACCGCGTCTATTACCGGGTTTCCGATCCGAGAACCCTGAAGCTGATCGGCATGATGCGCGACGTGTTCTGCGATTATCAGGAATAATCAGCACGCAGCGCTTGAAGTTTTTATGTTTATTAGAATATACTAATAAACAAATTCATCAGGCTGCGTAATGCTATCGAGATTCCTTTTTCTGCTGTTCTTCTGCTTGCCGACCATGGCGGCAGCTGCGTTGCCGTTCGCCGTGGCTCCGGTCGAATACCGCCCGGTGGATGCCGGTTATGCGGCCGAGGCGGTTGTGGAAGCCGGTCGTCAGTCCATTATTGCCGCACAGGTAGCAGGTCGCATTCTGGAGCTCAAGTGGGATGCCGGCGACCACGTCAAACAAGGCCAACTGCTTGCGCGAATCGACGATTCCGAGGTGCGCCCCAACATTGCCGGCAATCAGGCGCAAGTGGCGCAGGCGCAGGCCAATCTGGTCAACGCACGGGCGCAATACGAACGCACGCAAAAGCTGGTAGCGAAAAAGTTTATCAGCCAGTCGGCGCTGGATCAGGCCAGGGCCGGCTATGAAGCGGCGCAGGCGCAAGTGGCTGCGGCCCAGGCCGGCGTGGCGCAGGCATCGGCCACGAGAAATTTCTCGAGTATCTCGGCACCCTTTTCCGGGCTGATTTCCGCCCGCCATGCCCAGGTCGGCGAAATGGCCAGTCTGGGGCGCGAATTGCTGACGCTGTTCGATCCGTCGACTCTGCGTGTGGTTGCCAGCATTCCGCAAGACAAGCTGGACGAAGTGCGCAAATCGGGGCGCGGCAGTATCGAGTTTTCCGTGCTGGGGCGCTGGGTCGAGGCTACGTCGGTGACGGTATTGCCCGAAGCCGACAGCCGTACGCATATTTCACGTGTCAGGTTGGAGTTGCCCGGCGACGTCACGGGGATTTACCCCGGCATGTTCGCCCGCGCACACTTTGCCACCGGCCAGACCAAAAAACTGCTGGTGCCGGCTGCCGCGGTCGTACGTCGCAGCGAAGTCACCGGCGTGTATGTCGTCGATAGCCAGAACAAAGTCCAGTTCCGCCAGGTTCGCCTCGGCGAGCCGATGGCGGCAGACCGGCTGGAAGTGCTGTCTGGGCTAACCGCAGGCGAACAAGTTGCCATCGAGCCGGTGAAGGCCGGGATCTACCTCAAGGGCCGATAAGCGCCGTCATGGACAAGTCTTTGCCTGTCGAACTGGGAGCTTCCGGCCGTCTCGCCCGATTCTTTTTGCATTCACAGTTGACGCCGTTGCTGGCGCTGCTCGCGATGTTGCTGGGCGCGTTCGCCGTGCTGGTGACGCCGCGCGAAGAAGAGCCGCAGATCGATGTCACCATGGCGAATGTATTCGTGCCGTTTCCCGGCGCCTCGGCCAGGGAGGTGGAAAGCCTGGTCAGCACGCCCGCCGAGCAGGTGCTGTCGCGCATTGCCGGTATCGAACATGTGTTTTCCGTATCCAGACCGGGCATGGCCGTCATTACCGTGCAGTACAAGGTGGGCGAGGACAACACCAAGTCGCTGGTCAAACTGTACGACACCGTGCTGTCGCGGCGTGACTGGCTGTCGCCCAACCTGGGCACCGGCGAGCCGGTCATCAAACCCATGGGTATAGACGATGTGCCCATCGTGGCCTTGACCTTGTGGACGGCTGACGAAACGCGCGGCGCTTTCGATCTCGAGCGCGTGGCGCATGCGGTTGAAATCGAGCTCAAGCGGCTCGGCGGCACGCGCGAAGTGGCGACCATCGGTGGGCCGGATAACGTGGTGCGCGTGCTGCTCGATGCCGAGCGCCTGAGCGCTTTCGGCATTGCCGCGCAGGATGTGAGGAATGCGCTGCAGGTGGCCAACGCCTCGCAGCCTGCAGGAAATCTGGTGTCTGGAAATCAGGAAATTCTGGTGCAGACCGGTACCTTCCTCGAATCCAGTGCCGATGTGAAAAAGCTCATGATAGGTGTGCATGGTGGCAAGCCGGTGTTCATGAGCGATGTGGCGCAGGTGGTGGACGGTCCGGATCAACCCAGCCGCTATGTCTGGCTGGGTACTGGCCCCGCAGCAAAACTTAAAGGGATTGCGCAGACGGGCGAGCATCCGGCCGTGACAATTGCGGTCTCCAAGAAGCCGGGTGAAAACGCCGTCGAAATCGCACAGGAGGTTGTCGAGCGCATGAATCAGCTGCGCGGTACGCTGATCCCGGAGGGGGTGCAGGTGACGGTAACGCGCAATTACGGCGAGACCGCGAGCGAAAAAGCACAGAAGCTGATCGGCAAGCTGGTGTTTGCCACTTCCGCCGTCGTGCTGCTGGTGCTGTTCGCGCTCGGGCGGCGCGAAGCGGTGGTGGTGGGCGTGGCGGTTGCCCTGACGCTGGCGGCGACCTTGTTCGCCTCGTGGGCTTGGGGCTTTACGCTTAACCGCGTGTCGCTGTTCGCGCTGATTTTCTCTATCGGCATCCTGGTGGACGACGCGATCGTCGTCGTCGAGAACATTCATCGCCGGCGCGAACTGGAGCCGCAGCGCCCGTTCGCCGAAATCATTCCGGAAGCGGTCGATGAGGTCGGTGGGCCGACCATCCTGGCGACGTTGACCGTCATCGCCGCGCTGCTGCCGATGGCTTTCGTCAGCGGCCTGATGGGCCCCTACATGAGCCCGATCCCGATCAATTCCAGTTTCGGCATGATCATTTCGCTGGCGATCGCGTTTATCGTCACGCCATGGATGGCGCTGAAGTTATTGAACAGGCATGGAACCACGGGGGACATGGAGAAACCCGATGATGCAGTCCCCGTGCTCCCCGTTGGTGATCGGTTTTTTCATCGGATCATGACGCCTTTTCTCAATCGCGAGCAAGGCCGGCGTCCACGCCGCTTGTTGGCTCTGGCGATATTGGTGCTGATCGGGCTTTCGGTGTCGTTGGCTGCGTTCAAGCTGGTGGTGCTGAAAATGCTGCCGTTCGACAACAAGTCGGAGTTTCAGGTAGTGGTGGACATGCCGGTCGGTACGCCGGTGGAGCAGACCGCACGCGTGCTGCGCGAAATGGGCGCCTATCTGGCGACGGTGGAAGAGGTGACCGACTATCAAGCCTATGCGGGCACCGCCGCGCCGATCAACTTCAACGGGCTGGTGCGGCAATATTATTTGCGTTCCGGGCCCGAATTGGGGGATATCCAGGTCAACCTGGCCGACAAGCATCACCGCAGCCTGAAAAGTCATGACATTGCCGCCAAAGTGCGTCCGTCGCTGGAAAAAATCGCTGCCCGTTCCGGCGCCGATCTGAAAATCGTCGAAGTGCCGCCGGGGCCGCCGGTGCTGTCGCCGATTGTGGCCGAGGTTTATGGCCCTGACTACGACGGGCAGATGCGCGTGGCCAAGACTGTCCGGCAGGGTTTCCATAAAACGCCGGATATCGTCTTCATCGACGATAGTGTGGAAGACAATGCGCAGAAGATCGTGCTGCGGGTGCTGCAAAGCAAGGCCACGCTGGCCGGTGTGGCGCAGAAGGATATCGTCGAGACCATGAAAATGGGGTTGGGTGGTGAATATGTGACGCCGGTACACAGTCCGTCTGTCAAGTACGAACTACCGGTACGCATCTCGCTGCCGCCGGAAAAGCAGTCCAGCCTCGACGCGCTGCTCAAGCTGCGGGTACGGGCGCAGGATGGCACGCTGGTGCCGCTGTCGGAACTGGTCGAGCCGGTCACGACCGCCCGCGAGAAGACCATCTACCACAAGAACCTGCTGCCGGTGGTGTATGTGGTAGGCGATATGGCGGGCAAGCTGGATTCGCCCTTGTACGGCATGTTCGGCATCCGCTCCGGCATCAACGGCATGGCGTTGCAGGAAGGCGGCAATCTGGGCGAATATTTCATACGTCAACCGGCTGACCAGTATGCCGGCTACAGCCTCAAGTGGGATGGCGAGTGGCAGATCACCTATGAAACCTTCCGCGACATGGGTGCCGCCTATGCGGTCGGGCTGGTGCTGATCTATCTGCTGGTGGTCGCTACCTTCGGATCCTATCTGACGCCGCTCATCATCATGGCGCCGATCCCGCTCACGATCATCGGGGTCATGCCGGGGCACGCGCTGCTGGGCGCGCAGTTCACCGCGACCTCGATGATAGGCATGATCGCCCTGGCCGGCATCATCGTGCGCAACTCCATCCTGCTGGTGGATTTCATCGGGCAACAGGTGGGCGCAGGGGTGGACTTGCAGCAGGCCGTCATCAGCGCCGCCAGCGTGCGGGCCAAGCCTATCGTGCTGACTGCACTGGCCGCGATGATCGGTGCGCTGTTCATTCTCGACGACCCGATTTTCAACGGGCTGGCGATTTCATTCATATTCGGCATCCTGGTATCCACGGTGCTCACGCTGGTGGTGATCCCGGTGCTTTACTACGCGGTCAACTATCAGCGGTCAGCCCAAGCCCCGGGTTCAAGCTGAATGCTGACAGCTGAGTGCTGAACGCTTTTTCAAGGAGATTTTCCATGACCATCAACAGTGCCGTGCGTATCATTGCCGGATTTTTTATTCTGCTGTCCCTGGCGATGGCGCATTTCAGTGGCCAGGCAGATTTGTCCAAGCTGTCCTGGCTGTGGTTTACCGCTTTCGTCGGCGCCAATTTGTTGCAAAGCGGCTTCACCAAATTCTGTCCTATGGATAAAATCCTGGCTCGTCTGGGTCTGAAAGAGTGTGCAAATGGCTGAAAATGAGTTCGTGAAATTCGCAACGCAAAACATCTGGCTGATCGGCCTCGCGCTGGGGTCGGGCGCAATGCTGGTATGGCCCATGCTGCGGCGTGGCGCCAGCGTGACGCCCAACGAGGCGGTCATGCTCATCAATCACGGTGCGCTGGTGCTGGATGTGCGGGAAGACGTCGAATTCGCCATCGGCCATATTGCCGACGCGCGCCACATTCCGCTGTCGCAACTGGCGTCCCGCTGCAATGAACTGGAAAAATGGAAAGGCAAGCCGGTAGTCGTCAATTGCCAGTCCGGCATGCGTTCGGCCAAGGCCTGCGCAGTGCTCAGGAAAAACGGATTTGCCCAGGTGTCCAATCTTGCGGGCGGCCTGGCCGCCTGGCAATCGGCCAAGCTGCCTGTGACAAGAGATTAGCCATGCCGGAAATCCTCATGTATTCCACGGCGGTATGCCCCTACTGTATCAGCGCCGAGCGACTGCTCACCAGTAAGGGGGTTGGCAGTATCACAAAAATCCGTGTCGATCTGGATCCGGAAAAGCGGGCCGAGATGATGCAGCGTACCGGCAGAAGAACGGTGCCGCAAATCTACATCGGCGAGCGGTATGTCGGCGGTTGTGACGATCTTTATGCGCTGGATCACGCGGGTGAACTGGATGCCTTGCTGACGGGCTGATAGAATGCCCGTTTTTCCCTGATTATGGGGCAACGTTAGGAACCATCATGGCAGAAGATCAGCAAGTACAGGAAAATCAGGAAGCCCAGCACCCGGTATTCAATATCGAAAAAATCTACGTCAAGGACGCTTCGCTGGAGGCGCCCAACGCCCCGCAGATTTTTCTGCAACAAACCCAACCCAAGGTAAGCATCGAGCTGCAAAATCGCGCCACGATGATCGATCAAGGGGTGTTTGAAGCTGTGGTGACGGTCACGGTCACTTCAAAAATCGACGACAAGGTCGCATTCCTGGTCGAGGTGGCGCAAGCCGGTATTTTCCGCGTCATGAACGTGCCGGAAGAAAACATTTCCGCGATTCTCGGCATTGCCTGCCCCAACATCCTTTATCCCTATGCCCGCGAAGCAGTGTCCGATCTGGTGACGCGCGGCGGCTTCCCGCCGGTGCTGCTCAACCCGATCAACTTCGAGGCCCTGTATGCTCAGCAGTTGCAGCAACAGCAAGCCGAGAATGCCACGACGCATTAACCTGCTCGCGCTGCTGCTGGCACTGTTGCCGGCAGCAGCTTTTGCACTCGATTACCGCTCGGTCAGCGTTCCGCGTGGCGTACTGTATGACGCGCCGTCCGCCAACGGCAAAAAACTATACGTCGTTAGCCAGTTCTACCCGGTCGAGGTCATCGTCGATCTCGGCGCCTGGGTCAAGGTGCGCGACAAAACCGGCGAACTGGCCTGGATCGACAGCCGTCAACTGGTGCCCAAACGTACCGTGCTGGCGCTGGACGCCGCCGAGGTGCGAGGGTCGGCCGATGCTGCAGCGCCGGTGGCCTTTCGCGTCGACAAGGATGTCGCGCTGGAACTGGTCGAGATGGCCGGCAATGGCTGGATCAAGGTGCGCCATCGCGACGGGTTGACCGGGTTCATTCTTTCCTCACAGGTCTGGGGCATATGAAAATTGCAGTTCTAGGCGCAGGGGCTTTCGGCACCTCGCTCGCTGTGCATATCGCGCAGCAACACCCGGTTGTGCTGTGGACGCGCAACCAGGAACATCTGGCCGCCATGCGCGAGACGCGCGCCAACCGGCTTTATCTGGAAGGGATCGAATTCCCGGCGCACTTGCAACTGGAAGGCGATTTGCACACGGTTTTGCAGCAGGCGCAGTTCGTGTTGTCTGTCGTTCCTACCGCCGGCTTGCGCCATGTCCTCAAGGCCGTGCGCGAATCCGGCTCGCGTGCGCCCGTGGCTTGGGCGTGCAAGGGCCTGGAAGCCTTCAGCGCCAAATTACCTTATGAAGTTGCCGCGGAAGAGCTGCCCGCCGGCCATGCTTTCGGCGCCTTGTCCGGCCCCAGTTTCGCCATCGAACTGGCACGCGGCCTGCCGACGGCGCTGACGCTGGCCTCGAACGACATCAAGTTTGCGCAGGAGGCTGCCGCCATGATCCATGGCCGTAATCTGCGGGTCTACAGCAGCAACGATGTGATTGGCGTATGCGTCGGCGGCGCGCTGAAAAATGTCGTCGCCATTGCTGCCGGCATTTGCGACGGCATGCAGTTCGGCAACAACGCTCGCGCGGCGCTTATCACGCGTGGCCTTGCCGAAATTACCCGCTTCGGCGTGGCACTCGGCGGCAAGGCGGAAACCCTGATGGGCTTGGCCGGCGCGGGCGATCTCATCCTGACCGCCACCGGCGACCTGTCCCGCAATCGTCAGGTGGGTTTGCGCCTGGCCCGGGGCGAAACGCTGGAAGCCATTCTGGGCGGCCTCGGCCATGTGGCGGAAGGCGTGCACACGGCACGCGAAGTGTATAACCGCGCGCTCAAACTCGGCATCGAAATGCCCATCACCCACCAGGTGCATCAGGTGCTGTCCGAAGGCCTGTCGCCGCGAGCTGCCGTAGAGAACCTGCTGTCGCGCGAGCAGAAATCGGAGATTTACTGAAGGACAGTTTAACCACGGGGAACACGGGGAAAGCCCCCTAAAACCTTCCAAACCGAGTCTGTGTGGTTTTGTTCTCCCCGTGTCCCCGTGGTCAATTCTTTTTACACGCCGCCGTCAAACCCGTTCTGCCGCCAGGCTTCATAGAGCAAAACCGCGGCACTGTTGGACAGGTTCAAGCTGCGATTCTGCGGCATCATGGGCAGCCGTAGCCGCTGCTCCGGTGCGAACTGCGCCAGCATCTCCGGCGGTAGTCCCCGTGTCTCCGGCCCCATGACGAACACATCGTCGGCCTGAAATCGAATATCCGTATAGCGCGTCGCGCCTTTTGTCGTCATGGCGAACATGCGCCGGTTCGGCAGCGCGTCCAGGCATGCCTCCCAGTTTTCATGTACCTGCAAGCTCGCATATTCGTGATAATCCAGTCCCGCGCGGCGCAGATGTTTGTCGGTGATGTCGAATCCGAGCGGTTTGACCAGATGCAAGCGGGTGCCGGTATTGGCGCAAAGGCGGATGATGTTGCCGGTGTTGGGAGGGATTTCCGGCTGGTACAGGACAAGGTCGAACATGCGCAGTGTTTTTCTCTGGAAAAAACGATAGGTATGGGGGAAGAAGCGGGTTTGACCGGGTTCCCCGAGGTTAATTGCGGTTTTCAGGATCAATAGCCTACAATGCAATCATGATAAGTCACCCTAACCAATTGAGGTAGTCATGGCGCGCCCGGAAAAATTCCGTCTTGGTGAAATTCTTGTGCAGCAAGGGCTGCTGTCCAACGACCAGCTGGCCAAATCGCTCGACGCGCAGAAGGCTTCCGGCAAAAAGCTGGGGCGGGTGTTCATCGAGGGTGGATACGTTACGGAAAAACAGATTTCCGAAGCGATCGCCCGCCAGTTGCAGGTGCCGTTCATCGACCTGAAATTTTTCAATGCAAAAACAGAGGTGGTTCGTTTGCTGCCGGAAGCCCAGGCGCGGCGTTTCCGCTCGCTGGTGCTGGAAGACCGGGGCGACGCCTACTTGGTGGGCATGGTCGATCCGATCGACATTTTTGCCTATGACGAGCTGACCCGACTGCTTACCAAGGAAATCGTACTGGCGGTAGTCACCGAAACCGACGTGCTGGCGATCATCGACCGGGTTTACCGGCGTACCGAGGAAATCAAGAATCTGTCCCAGGCGCTGGAGCAGGATCTCGGCACCGATGCCATCGACTTCGCCACCTTCGGCATGACGCCGGGCGCCGAAGATGCGCCGGTCGTCAAACTGCTGCAAAGCATTTTCGAGGATGCCATGCAGGTCAAGGCGTCCGATATCCATATCGAACCGCAGGAAGGCAAGCTGCAGATCCGTTTCCGCATCGACGGCATGATGCACTTGCAGACCGAGGCCGACAGCAAGATTTCCACCGCGCTGGTGCTGCGCCTCAAGCTGATGTCCGGCCTGGATATCTCGGAAAAACGGCTGCCGCAGGACGGCCGTTTCAACATGCGCCTGCGCAACCAGCAGGTGGACGTGCGTATCTCCACCATGCCCAGCCAGTATGGCGAATCGGTGGTGATGCGCTTGCTGGTGCAGAGCGGTTCCATGATCACGCTGGAAAAGCTGGGTATGCAGCCTGCCATGCTGGAACGCTTCCGCAAACTCATTCATCGCCCCAGCGGCATGGTACTGGTGACCGGTCCGACCGGTTCCGGCAAGACCACCACGCTGTATGCCGCGCTGGCCGAGCTCAATTCGCCGGCCAACAAGATCATCACGGTGGAAGACCCGGTGGAATACCGGCTGCCCGGCATCACCCAGGTGCAGGTCAACGAAAAAATCGAACTGGATTTTTCGCGCGTGCTGCGCTCGGTCTTGCGCCAGGACCCGGATATCGTGCTGGTGGGCGAAATGCGCGATCACGAGACCGCCCAGATCGGCCTGCGTGCCGCCATGACCGGCCACCTCGTGCTTTCCACACTGCATACCAACGACGCCGCCAGCACGCCGATCCGGCTGGTGGATATGGGCGTACCCCGCTTCATGGTCGGCACCTCGCTGATGGGAGTGGTGGCCCAGCGCCTGGTGCGTACCATCTGCGAAAGCTGTGCCGAAGACTACAAGCCTTTGCCCTATGAACACGAGTGGCTCAAGCTGGAGCTGGGGGGAGAGGTCGATGCCCACAATTACCAGCGCGGTCGCGGCTGCCAGAACTGCAACGGTTCGGGTTATCAGGGACGCGTGGGGGTTTATGAGTTGCTGGAAATGAGCGAACAACTGGCCGAGGCCGCCAGCCATCACGAGCCCACCCACTTCATCCGAGCCGCGCGCGACAGCCTGGGCCGCGAAACCATGCGCCGCCATTCGGTGGACATGGTCATCGCGGGCCGCATCACTGTGGGTGAGGCGATGCGCATCAGCAATCAGTTTGAAGATTAGTGGTCAGCCATCGGCTTTCAGCGTTCAGCTTGAAACGTGAAAAACTTTCGGGAGCTAAAGGTTTGGGAGAAAGCGCATGGTCTGGTGCTTGACCTGTACAAAGAGACGGCTGGGTTTCCTGTAGCCGAGATTTATGGATTGACCAGCCAGGTTCGGCGAGCCGCGGCATCCATTCCAGCCAATATCGCTGAAGGCTGCGGCAGGGGAGGCGATGCGGAGTTTGCCCGGTTTCTCCAAATTGCTATGGGTTCTGCAAGCGAACTTGAATATCATCTGCTGTTGGCGAATGATCTGGGAATGCTAAAGAAGGAGTCTCATTTGGCGTTGGAACCAAGGGTTACCGAAGTGAAGCGTATGTTGGCCACCCTAATCAAGAAATTACGGGAGGGTTCTCGCTGACGGCTGATGGCTGACAGCTGACCGCAATCCATGCCTTTCTTCGCATACAAAGGCCGCAACGCCGGCGGCGAGCTGGTTCAGGGGGTGCTGGAAAGCCCTGACAGCGGGGCCGTTGCCTCGCAATTGTTCGGCACCGGCATCACGCCGGTCAGCATTTCCGAAACCGATGCCCCGAAGAAGGCGGGCGAATCCGGTTTTGCCCAGGAGTTGTTCAAGGAGAAAATCACTTCCTACGATGTCATGCTGTTCAGCCGGCAGATGTATACGCTGTCGAAAGCCGGCATCCCTATTCTGCGGGCGCTGGCCGGTCTGCAGGCCTCTACCCCCAACAAGGCGTTTGCCGACGTGATTGGCGAACTGCGCCAGAGCCTGGATTCCGGTCGTGAGTTGTCGGCGGCGCTGGCGCAGCATCCCAAGGTGTTTTCGCCGTTCTATGTCAGCATGGTGCGGGTGGGCGAGGGCACCGGCCTGCTCGATAGCGTCTATATGCGCCTGTTCGAGCACATCGAGTTCGAGCGTTTCATGCGCGATCAGGTCAAGTCGGCGCTGCGCTACCCGAGTTTCGTCATGGCGGCCATGGGAGTGGCCATCGTCATCGTCAACCTGTTCGTCATCCCGGCATTTGCCAAGGTGTTCAAGGGCTTCGGTGCCGAGTTGCCGCTGATGACGCGCATACTGCTCGGTTTTTCGGATTTCATGGTGGCATTCTGGCCCTATATGCTGGCTGGTGTGGTGGGCAGCACATTCCTGTTCCGGTCCTGGCTGGCAACTTCGGTTGGCAAGCTGAGATGGGATGAGTTCAAGATGAAAATCCCGATCGCCGGCAAGATCGTGCAAAAGGCCACGCTGGCGCGCTTCGCACGCAGTTTTGCACTGGCCACCAAAAGCGGGGTGCCGGTATTGCAAGGCTTGACCCTAGTTTCGCAGACCGTGGACAACGATTTCATCGCGCGCAAGGTCGAAGAGATGCGCAATGGGGTAGAACGCGGCGAAAGCATCCTGCGGACATCTACCAGCAGCGGCGTGTTCACCCCGGTGGTATTGCAGATGATAGCGGTGGGAGAAGAAACCGGTTCGCTAGACGACCTCATGGAGGAGATCGCCGAAATGTACCAGCGCGAGGTGGAGTACGAGCTCAAGACCCTCGGCGCGCAGATTGAGCCGATTCTGATCGTGTTCCTGGGCACCCTCGTGCTTATTCTCGCCCTGGGCATCTTCCTGCCGATCTGGGACCTGGGCAGGGTGGCCATGGTCAAGCACTGATGCGCGCACCGGCAAAACAGGGTGGTTTCACCTCGTTGGAGCTGGCGGTGGCGATTGCGGTGATTTGCGCGTTCTCGGCGGTGCTGCTGGGGCGGATGCTGTATTACGAAGCCTATGCCGAGCGGGTGCATTTCGATCTTACCCTGCGCCAGATGCAGAATGCGCTGCGGATGCGGGTAGCCTACCTGATGATAGACAAGCAGCCCGTGGACTACATCAGGATCGCGGCAGAAAACCCGATGGACTGGCTGGAGAAAAAACCGCCGGGATATGTGGGGGTGTTCGCCGGCGACGACCCGGATCATCTCGGGGACGGCGAATGGGCATTCGACAGCTCGCGCCATGTCGTGTTCTATCGTCCGCGCCTGGATGGCGAGTTCGATGCCTTGCTGGGCGACCAGGGGCTGGTGCTGGTGGGGGTGTTTTTTCGCTATACTCCGAAAGGAAGCCCGAATGGCCTGGAGCTGCGTGTCCTGGCCCCCGGGCGCAAGAACTAAGGTTCCGGAATTTTCTGCCGATGACTGCGAAATGTTGAGGAGATTGAGTTGAAACAAAATAATCGGGGTTTTACATTGATCGAACTGGTCATCGTCATCACCATCATCGGCATTCTGGCTGCAATGGCGTTGCCGCGGTTTGCGGCATTGCAGACCGAGGCGCGCATCGCCAAGATGAACGGCGCACTGGGCGCCGTCAAATCGGCTGCCGCCATGGCGCATGCGCAGTTGCTGTCGAGCAATTATCCATCGACCTTCACCGGCGACCCGGCTGCCCCGGATATCAATATCGAGGGCGTCAATATCCGCTATGCCAACGGCTACCCGGACAGCCGCGACATCGCGGCCTTGGCCGGAGCCGTCGGCCCCGATTACATCCTCAGCCAGAGCGGTACGCAGGTGCGGATTTCCCCTGACACCAACCATCCCAACTGCCGGGTCATTTATATCGATGCCACAGGAGCGACCGTGGTGCCTACCTATGACATTACCGGCTTGAGTCAGGCGAATTGCAGCTAAAAGAAAAATGTTTTAATTCATGAAAATATGATGTATTCTTACAGTAGATTTATAAGTCAGGAGGCTTGAAATGAATAAGCAACAAGGTTTTACACTGATTGAACTGGTGGTGGTGATCGTGATCCTGGGGATACTGGCGGCGACCGCGCTGCCGAAATTTGTCGACTTGTCAGGAGATGCCCTGACGGCATCCAAGGCCGGCATGAGCGGGGTGGTCAAGTCTACCCACTCCATGCTTGTCGCCTCGCGCGCAGTGGCCGGCACGACCCCGGTGAACCCGACGGTGACGCTACTGGCAGCAGGCATGACACCGGAAGGAACCGCAGTTGCCACCGGCGTACAGGTGAGCATCAACGGTACCAACTATACGGTTCCGACCTATACCGATGCTGCTTGCACTACTGCCACCGCAGCGGTCGGCGATACCGTAGCTTGCGTCGGTGATATCCCATAATTCACTGATCTGAATAATATGTGAATTCAAGGCCGGGCCCGACTGGATCGGGGCCGGCCTTGTTTTTTTGCCCGCCTCGTCGGCGCCATTGGCTGCCGTCGCTATTCAATGCTTGCATAATTTGGCCGATAATGAGGTATGGATGCCGGCAAGGTAACAGTCGCCATCCCGGCATTGATGGCGCGATCAACAACAGGAATGTGCGATGCATGGATTCTGCCGTGAACAACTGAACCGTGGCTTGTCGGCAGCGCTGCTGGTGCTGGCGTTTGCTGCCGGGTACGGGCGGCCTGCGCTGGCGGCGCCCGGCGATATTCTGTTCACGGATAATTTCGAGCGCAGTGTGGTGGCTGGCGGTAGCAATACGGCCGGTGCCGTGGGCACGGCGCCGGGATACGGGGCATGGACGGTCGGACCTTTGGCGGGCGCCTGTGCTGGTGTTACCGGCAATCGCGGTTGTGCCGGCATCGATTCCGACATTCCGCCGTACAACGTCCCCTCCAACGCCCGCGCCAACACCACCAGGGCACTTTACACGCGCTGGTCGCTGGCCACGGTGGATAGCCCCGTGATCAATCTGGCCGGCAAGCCGGGGGTGAGTGTCAGCTTCTGGCTGCGGCGCGGCTCGGACTGCTTCAGCGAGTGGCCAAGCAACAATCTGACAGGCTGCAACGGCACGATCCCGCCTTTTACCCCGAGCACCGGCGAAGAGTTCCAGGTACAGTACAAAAACAGTGCCAGCACCTGGGTAACGATTGCCCAGTACGCGATGGACGATCCGCCGGGCGAAATCATGAATCCGACCATCGAGTTGCCGGCCGATGCGCTGTGGTCTGGGTTCCAGTTGCGCTTCAGGCAGCCCGGCGGCAGCGGCAGCAATGCCACCACGGGCGGGGCGCCGGGGGTGCGCGGGTACGACTACTGGCATGTGGATGACGTGGTGATCAGGGAAACTGCCGCGGTTTTCTATACCGGGCCTTTCTGCGATACCTTCGAGACCGACCTGTCGCGCTGGAATGTCACCGGCACGGGCAATGCCCGGATAGGCAGCACTTACTTTCAGAATGGCGCCCATGACATGGATCTGCGCTGGCGCAACATCACGGCCAGTTCGCTGCCCACCGACCTGTCCGGCGGTACCGGCACCAATACCATCACCTACTGGGCACGGCGCGGCAGCGGCAGTGTGACTACCGTACCCAACACGACCGGCAGCGATCTGCCGGACGCGGGCGAGAATCTGACAGTCGACTATCTCAATAACGGCGGAACCTGGACCAATCTGGCTACCTATGCGGGCGGGGGCACGGGCGGGCAGGTGTTCAACGGCAGCTTCACGATTCCGGCCAATGCCAATCTTTCCGCCTTCAGCCTGCGTTTTTCGCTGGCAACCGGCTCGGGGCTGGACCAGGACTACTGGCATATCGATAACGTTTGCGTGGGGGCGGCACTGCCGACTTCCAATTTTGGCGTGACCCAGACCCGCAGCGGCGCGCTGGTGCCGGGCCAGAACGCCAGCTATGACATCGCCGTGACCAATGCCGGGCCGGATACGACGACCGGCACCATCACGGTGACCGATACGCTGCCGGCCGGCTTGAGCTACGTGTCGGCGGCCGGTAGCGGCTGGTCATGCAGCGTGTCCGGGCAGACGGTCACTTGCACCCATGCCACCGGCGCCAGCGTGCCGGTGCTGACCCTGACCGTGGCCGTCAGCCCGACGGCCGCCGGCAACATCACCAATACGGTGACGGTTGCCAACAGTGCGACCATAGACCCCGATCAGGCCAACAACACTTCGACCGATACCTATAACATCGTCCCGGCACCTTATGCCTATTACGCCATGGACGAGATATCCTGGACCGGCGTGGCGGGCGAGGTCAAGGACAGCAGCGGCAACAGCCACGATGCGACGGCGCTGAATGCGGTGTCGACGATCACAACCGGAGCGGCCGGGAGCAAGGGCAACACCTGCCGCGGGGCCAATATTCCTGTGGACACCTCTGCCGGGACCATCAAGGGCGTCAATACCGGTATCGACCTCAATAATGTGGGCAACGCCGGTAGCATAAGTTTCTGGTACAAGAGCAACCGGGACTGGGATGCCGGGAACAACTCGGACGGCCGGGTGCTGCTGGATGCCAGCGGCAGCTCGACCACCGAATTCTGGCTGATGCTGCGCAAGGATGGCGACTTGCGCTTCTCGCTGGACGACTCTACCGCACAGCGCCAGCGCACGACTTCCAATAAATACACGACCAATGCGGGCACCTGGGTGCATATTGCCGTCACCTGGGATTTCAATAGCGGCATCATGACCATATTCCGTAACGGCGTTAGCGTCGCGCAACGTACCGGCATGACGGATAACAACGGGGATCCGTCGTCCACCAACCCGGGCTGGGGTACGCTCCATATAGGCGATACCATCGCCGGGGTGCCGGCGAGCAACGGTGCCAACGGCGTCATCGACGAAGTGCGGGTCTATTCGGTGGCCATGACGGCCGCCCAGGTCACGGCCGACATGAATGCTTCCCATAGCTGTTCGAGTTTTGATCACCTGCAGATCGAACACGATGGCGAAGCCTCGAATTGCGGAACCGAGAGCATCACGGTCAAGGCCTGTGCCAACATTTCCTGCAGTGCGCTGACCACGACCGGTGGCATCACCGCCAGCCTGCAGCCATTCAATACAGCGATCAACATCGGCGTTACCGGGACGCAGACGCTACTGGTGACGCCCTCCGCCACGGGGACCAACACCCTCAATGCGACCTCCATTGCTCCCGTGCCGACGAATGTGACCCAGGTGACCTGTGTGAACACGGTGGCCAGTGCACCCAGTTGCAGCCTGCTGGTGTCGGCTTGTCCAGGCAGCTTCGATTGCCTTGAAAGCGCCATCACGCCCTACAGCAGCGGCAGCGCCAGACTGTATACCAAGCTCGCAGGGAGTCCGTTCGCGTTCGATGTGGTTGCGCTCAATGCTTCGAACGCCGTCGAAACCGATTATGTGGTTCCCGGCGCAACGGCCAAGAATGTCACTGTGGAACTGTTCGACGACAGCGGCTCTCCGCAGCCGGCATGCAGCGCCTACAGCAGCCCCGTTGCCAGCCAGACGCTGAGCATCGGCAGTGCCAGCGCCGGGCGCAAGACCACAGCCAATTTCAGCGTGGCCAATGCCTACCCCAAGCTGCGCTGCCGGGTGCGGGATGCCAACGCGACCCCGACAGTTTACGGCTGCTCTTCGGACGATTTTTCGGTACGGCCTTCTGCCGCGACGCTGGTGACCTCTGCCACTGCTGCTGCGCCTTCTGCGGCTTCAACGCCTGTCATCAAGACGGGCGCCAGTTTCACCCTGGGCGCCACCACCAGCGCCAGCGGCAGTTACTCCGGCGCGTTGGCCCTGGATACCGGCAAGCTGACAGCGCAGATCACCACTCAGGACGCAACGCAGGTAAGCGGCGGCGTGGTGGGCGCGCTGACGCCGGCCTCGCTGACCGCGAACGCGGCGGCGGTGAACGCCACTTACGGCGAGGTCGGCTATCTCTATCTGGCGCCGGGGGCTTACCGGGACGACGCATTCACTGCAGTGGACAGTGCCGCTGGCGATTGCATCACCAGCACCGCTGGCGATGCCAATCTGGCTGATACGTTGAGCGGCGGCAAATACGGTTGCAGCATCGGCAACAAGACGGCTGTGTCGCTCGGGCGCTTCATTCCGGACCATTTCGATGTCAGCGTCAATACGCATGGCGCAATGGCGGGAGGCTGTGCTGGCTTCACTTATACCGGGCAGGCAATGGGCTACAACGGCACGTCGCTGCCCGCGCTGACGGTCAAGCCCATGAACGCGGCGTCCGCTGGCAATGTCGCGCAGAATTACCAGGGTGTGTTCCAGAAGCTTACGGCCGCAGGAGTGACGATTACGTCGCCGACTGCCGATGCTGTCCAACTGGGCCTGGATGGGCTGACGAAGACTGCCCTGACAGCGGCAATGTCGGCTGGCGCGCTGACCAATATCGGCGGCACGATGACTTATACCCTGAATGCCGGCGATCAGTTCACCTACACGCGTGATGCCAATGCGCTGGTCGGACGGTATACCACCGGTATTCCATTGGCAGTGACCGCCGTGGCCGAAGGCGAAGTTTCTGCAGCAGGAGGCCTGCCGACGTTGAATCCGGCCGGTGTTTCGATGCGCTTCGGGCGCTTGCGCCTGTCCAATGCCTTTGGCACCGGTGCCCTGCAGATGCCCATGCTGATGCAATACTGGAGCGGCAGTACCTGGGTGCTGAATTCTGACGATTCTTGTTCGGTTGTCCCTTTAAGCGCGGCCAGTGCGTCGAGTGTCGCGGTGACGCCAAGCTGTGTCGCGGCCCCGACCAATTATTGCAGTGCCACTGACCTGCAATTCCTGGGCGGAAAAAGTTATATCAAGTTAACCTCCTCTGCGGCATCAGGTACGGCCGATATTTGCCTGGACCTGGGGGCAGACCCCTCTCCCGGCGTCGCCTGTGCGGCAACATCGTCCGGCCAGTCTTACCTGCAGGGCAGGTGGCCGCCGGGCACTGCCTACAACAACGATCCCAAGGCCAGGGCCACGTTTGGCGTCTATTCCCCTGAGTCGAAAAAGTCGATTCATACCCGGGAGCAGTATTGATTTTGCGCGATATGCCTAAGCCGGGACGGCAGGGTGGTTTTACGCTGGTAGAGCTGGTGATGGTGATTGTCATACTGGGTGTTCTGGCCGTGGTGGCGCTGCCGCGCATGAGCACGAGCGAATATCACGCGGCGTCCTTTCACGACCGCGTGGTGGCTAGCTTGCGGTTTGCGCAAAAGACGGCAAGCAGCCACCGGCGGATGGTCTGTGTGGCGTTTACTGCTTCGACCGTCACGCTCACGATCGATCATGACAAATCGGGGGATTGCGGCAGTCAGGTGTTGAACCTGCCCGGCAGCAATTCGAACAGTGTGGTGAGCGGAGACACGACGAATGCGATCTTCACCACGGTTCCCGCAGCGCTTTATTTTCAGCCGGACGGACGCGGCACAGCCAATGCCGCCGGTACTACCAACTACGCAGCGAGCCTTGCAATTACCGGAATGACGGCGATTGCGATTGCGGGAACTACCGGCCATGTCGAATAATCGGCATTGCGGTTTCACCCTGATCGAGATGGTGGTCGCCATCGTGATTATCGGCGTAGGTCTTGCCGGCGTGCTCTCGGCCTTCAATACGACCGTCAAGTCGAGTGCCGACCCGCTGGTTCATAAGCAGATGCTATCCATTGCCGAGGAGATGATGGAGGAGATTCTGCTCAAGCCCTATGCGGCAGCGGCGGGAACAATCAGCGGATGCAATCGTGCCGCTGCCGATGACGTTTCCGATTACGCCGGGTACAGCCAGTCCGTGTGCGACATCGATGGCACGGCGGTTGCCGGCCTGAGCACTTATACCGTCACGGTCGCGGTCGATCCGGCGGCCAGTTTGGGAACGCTCGCAGTTGGTGTGAAAAAAGTGACTGTCACAGTCGCCCGTGGCAGCGAGTCATTGAGTCTGGTCGGATGGCGGACGGATTACGCATCATGAGAGTCCGCGGCTTCAGTTTGATCGAGTTGGTGATGGTCATCATGATTACCGGCATTCTCGCCGGCGCGGTAACGGTTTTCCTGAAGCCGGCCATCGACAGCTATTTCGATACCCGCCGTCGTGCCGATATGACCGACATGGCGGATACCGCGATGCGGCGCATGAGCCAGGACATCCGGCGTGCGGTAGCCAATTCGGTGCAGTCGGTGTCGCCGAGTTGCTTCCAGCTGGTTCCCACCAATGCGGGCGGTCGCTTTCGCATGGCTCCGGATACGCTCAACGATACGCCTGCACCGCTGCCATGCACGCCATCGGCCACCTGCAGCGCGCCGCTTGATGTGACGCAGCCTGTAACCGAGTTCGATGTGCTCACTCCGATGGCGACTGTGCCGGCAGTGAACGATTGGGTGGTCATCAACAATCAGAATGCGGGCGATGTTTATGCCGGAGCCAACCGTGCCCAGATCAGCGCCATTGCCGCAGCGTCGCGCAGCAGTGACGGCTTGTTCAGGATTAGCATAGGCAGCACCCAGTTTGCGAGCGACTATGACGGCGGACGCTTCGTCGTTGTGCCAAACGCCGAGCAAACCGTGTTTTATAGCTGTGTAGGCAACACGCTTTACCGTACCAGTGCGGCCTTCAATGCCAGTCAGGCCGCGACCTGCGCGGCAACCACCGGCGCAATCGTCGCGACCGATGTTGCAAGCTGCACTTTCGTCTACGACCCGAATCAGGGAGCCACCCAGCAGAGCGGTTTTGTCTGGATGCGACTGGAGTTGAGCCGGGACGGGGAGAGTGTGGCACTGGTGCATGGTTCTCATGTGGATAACGTACCGTGATGCGCTATCGGCAATCGATAATGGATAAGCAGCAGGGCTTTGGCGCTATCGCCGCGATTGTGATCCTGGTGATCCTGGCGGTGCTGGCGGCTGCCGTGGTGTCGGTCGGCACTACGCAACAAATCACTTCGGCGCAGGATGTGATGTCGGCGAGAGCCTGGCAGGCAGCGCGGGCAGGGAACGAGTGGGGGTTGTATCAGGCGCTACAGCCGACGGGAACATGGACCTTAGGGGCGGCCAACGACCTTTGCCCCGCGGCAGGCGCGCTCGGCCAAGGCGTTCAAGTGTCGCAAACGCTGGACTTGACGGCGGACACGGGATTCCGGGTCACGGTGACCGGGGATTGCTGGCGCTACAACGAAGGCGAGACGGTGCCCGGTACGCCGCAAACCGTGCGGATGTACCGCGTTACTGCCGTCGCTTGCCCTGCCGCTGCCTGCCCCGCAGCCGATGCTTCGGTAGCCGGTACCGGCTACGTCGAGCGCACCCGCGTGGTGCTTGCGACCAACTGACGATTGATCGGTTCTTCTGGCGCGTCACTACCTGTTCACGGATGCCAGATCCGACTGCCTGCCGTCTCGAATTTCTCCGGTTGTCTTTTCCGGAAACCACCTCCATTCGGACGAAGAAGCATCCGTGCGGCAGATAAAATGTAAGTATTCGCTCAAGTAAGGCCGGAATTCAACGATATTGATATAAATTTCTTTATATTTTTAATGAGTTACTTTAATATCTTGAACCAAGTTATAAGGTCGTGACTTGAGATGCGTCTATTCTTCAGAAAATCCAGAAGCTCCGGCCGGCTGGCGGTAAGCCTGCTAGGGGACGAGGTTGCCGTCGCTGCCGTCGAACGGGATGGCGGCAAGCCGCGTGCGACCCTCTGCACGGTGCATCCGATCAAGAGTAACGATCGCGCCTCCTGGGACATCGTCGTCAAGGATCTGCGCTTGAACAAATCCCAGTGCATGCTGCTGCTGAAGCCGGGGGAATATCAGCTGCTTCAGGTCGAGGCCCCCAATGTGCCGGAGGCAGAGAGCAGGCAAGCCGTGACCTGGAAGCTCAAGGATATGCTGACCTACCCGGTCGAGCAGGCCACGGTCGACGTGATCGCGATTCCGCAAGACAAAAACTCCACCGGTCGTGGCCATTTCATGTATGCCATCGCGGCACGCAATGAAACGGTAAAACGCTACATGGATAATTTCGAATCGGCCGGCGCCGGCCTGGAGGTAATCGATATCCCCGAGTTGGCCCAGCGCAACATTGCCTCGTTGCTGGAAGAGGAGGGGCGGGGGGTTGCGCTGCTGTCCTTCAACGACGGCGGCGGTTTGCTGACCTTCACTGCCGCGGGCGAGCTTTATCATGCGCGCAGTATTGAAATTTCTGCCCAGCAACTGGCGGTGACCGACCCGGAGCAGCGCAACCGCAACTACGAGCGACTGGTGCTCGAATTGCAGCGCTCGCTGGATAACTTCGAACGCCAATTCAGTTATGTCGCCGTTACCAAGCTGGTGATCGGCCCGATGGTCGGGCAGGCGGCACTGGAAGAGTACTTGCGGGATAACCTGTATCTGCAGGTATCCAGTCTGGATCTTTCTGAAATCATCAATCTTGCCGCAGTGGAGGAGCTGGAAGACCCGGCATTTCAGGCCCGGTGTTTTCTTGCCCTTGGCGCCGCGTTGCGTGAAGAAGAGGCCGCATCGTGAGCCAGCAGATCAACCTGTTCAATCCGGGGTTGCGTCCGAAGCGCGAATTGCTCACTGCCGGCATGATGGCGAAGGCGGCGCTTGTGCTCATGGTCGTGCTGGGAGCTTATGCAAGCCAGCTGTCTCAGCAGGCATCCAGGCTCAAACAGCAGCGGGATGCGTTGCTGCTGCAGACGCAGGCCGAGCAGAGCAGATTGGTGCAGGTGGCGCAGCAGTATCCTGCGCGCGCGCCAAGCACGGTGTTGCGGGATGAAATCGGTGCCACGACGGAGAAACTGCATCAGCGCGAGAAAGTATTCGAGGTGCTGAAAAGCGGATCGATCGGGGGCAAGGGCGGATTCTCCGGGCTGATGCAGGCTTTCGCCCGGCAGAATGTGAGCGGACTCTGGCTGGTCGGGTTCAGCGCCAACGGGGCCGGCGACCAGATGCGTATCAATGGGCGTGCGCTGACACCGGACATGATCCCTGCTTATATCGGCAAGCTTTCCGCCGAGCAGTCCCTGCGCGGCCGCGCATTTACCGGGCTGCAAGTCACGCAGCCGCAACCGGTGCCCAATGCGTCCGCCCAGGCAGCGGGTCAACAAAAGCCGGTGCCGGCTACCTTGCCGGCATACATCGAATTCGCGCTCGTTGCCGAGAAGGCGGCTGCGGCTCTGCCGGAAAAATCAACCAACCCGACCGTTACGGGGGCGAAGTCTTGAAGCAGCAATGGGAGACTATTGCCGCCAAGGTGGCGGCAATGAGCCAGCGCGAGCGTGCCATGATATTGGCGGCTATCCTGGCCGTGGTCTGGGTGGTATTCGATACTTTGCTGCTGACGCCGGCACTGCAGAAGCAGAAACTCTACAAGCAGGAGATTGCTTCCAAGCAGGAAGAGGTGGCCAAGCTGCAGGCCCAGCAGGCGGCCATCATGCAGGTGGGCAAGGTGGATCCGGATGCAGGCAATAAGGCCAGGCTGGCCTCGCTGCAGCAGAAAGTGGCCCAGATGGATGCCGAGTTGCTGGCAGCGCAAAATGAACTGGTTTCGCCAAGCCGCATGCCCAAAGTGCTGGAAAGCGTGCTGCAGAAAGATCCTCAGCTCAAACTGGTGGCACTTACCACTTTGCCGGTTTCCGGCTTGATGGACGGGGTGGCGGGCGGCAAGGAAAAGAACGTCCCGGCTTTCGGTATATACAAGCACGGATTCGAGGTCACGCTGGAAGGCAACTATCTCGACCTGATGCGCTACGTGACCGCGCTGGAAGCTTCGCCCTGGCGTATGCTGTGGGGCGATATCAACCTGCAGGCCGGCGTATATCCCCGCTCGTCGCTCAAGCTCACTCTTTATACGCTGAGCCTGGATCAGGCCTGGCTCAGTATGTGAGGTTTTCTCCCGGAACCGGAACCTTAACACCGACAGCGGAGGTTTCATGACTTGCGCTTCGCTTATTTCTCGAAGTCCTGCGTATAATGTCTTGGCGCTGCGGTTTTTTTGCGCCTAATTTGACCTTGTTTAAGACATTATTAAGGCAGCTTCAAATCAATAAATGCATTATTATTATAAGTGCGGCGCTGGCTGCGTTGCCGTGTGGGGCGGAGCAGCTTGCAGATCCGACGCGTCCGCCTATGGCAGCAGCATTGCCGGTGGCGACGGGGGATGTTCAGCCGCAGGTTGATGTCGGGCCGGTGCTGCAGTCGGTGACCATGTCGAAACGACGCAGGCATGCTACGATCAACGGGCAGGAGGTGGCGGTTGGGGGGAAGTTTGGCGAGGCGACTCTGGTCAAACTCAGCGACAGCCAGGCGACGCTTCGCAACCCGGATGGCACGCTGGAAACGGTGCATATGTATCCGCAGGTCGAGAAGAAAATGATTGTGCCCGAGGCGCCCGGGGCAAAGAAAAAGGCTGTTGGTAAGAATTAAAAAAATATCACGGGAAATGATCAATTTGACATCAGCGCATCTTCGAGCAGTCTGTTTGCTGTGCATGGCGCTGGTAGCATGCACTTCGAATCCGCCACGGGATCGGTCCACCCTGGATCGTATCAATACCGAGTTGCAGCAGGCTGTGCAGGATAATCAAAGCAAAACCCAGGTTCCAGAAAGTATCAGCAACGCCTTATTACCCCCGCTGAAAATCGCCGTTCCCAAGGTCTCGGCCAGGCAGCTTGAACAGAAGTTCGACCTGGTGGTCAATGATGCGCCAGCCAGCCAGGTGTTCATGGGGATCGTCTCCGGTACGCGCTATAGCATGCTGGTGCATCCGGACGTCAAGGGCACGATTTCCGTCAACCTGAAGGATGTCACCATACTCGAGGCGCTGGATGCCATCCGGGAAATCTATGGTTTCGAGTACAAGCTGGATGGCAGCCGCATTTATGTCGAGCCGGTCGCCATGCAGACACGGGTGTTCCAGGTCAATTACATCAACAGCAAACGTACCGGTGCATCGGATACCCGCGTGATGTCCGGTTCCATCAATCGGTCCGGCAGCTCGACCTCTGGTACAACCGGCAATACGGGGTCCACGTCCAATCAGTCTTCCGGATCCAGCACGACGGTAAGCAGCAGTATCCAGACCGAGTCGAACAGCGACTTCTGGAAGGAAATGTCGGCTGCTCTGACCTCCATGGTCGGCAGTGAGGATGGGCGGCGGGTGATCGTCAACCCGCAATCCGGCATCGTGCTGGTACGTGCCATGCCCGGCGAAATTCGCAATGTCGAAAAGTTTCTCCGTGTCATGCAGGTCAGCATCGAGCGCCAAGTGATTCTGGAAGCCAAGATCATGGAGGTGCAGTTGAACGACCAGTCGCAGTCCGGCGTCAACTGGTCGGTTTTTGGTAGCAACGGCAAGAATAATCGCGTCACCATAGGCAATGTCAATCCCGACACCTCCTTGGTCAAGGGGGGCAAGGGGGCAGTGGTCAGCAACAATCTCGGCGTAAATGCCGGATCTCTTCTGGCCAACGTGGCTGCGGCCGGTCTCGGCGGGCCTTTGTTTGCAATTGCGGTGCAGGCGGCCAACTTTTCCAGTCTGATTTCATTCCTCGATACACAGGGCGATGTACATGTGCTTTCCAGCCCGCGTATCGCTACCATCAACAACCAGAAGGCCGTGCTCAAGGTCGGGACCGACGAATTTTTCGTGACCGGGGTTTCCACCAGCACCATTGCCTCGACTGGGGCGACGACAACGGTGCCGGAAGTGACGCTCAACTCGTTCTTCTCGGGCATATCGCTCGATGTCACACCGCAAATCGACGAGAACAACAATATCACGCTGCATATCCATCCTACGGTCAGCGATGTCACTACCGTAACCAAGCAGATCAATATCGGTACCGGGCAGACCATCAGTCTGCCGCTGGCATCCAGCAAGGTGAGCGAAACCGACAGCATCGTTCGCGCCAAGGATGGTCAGGTGGTGGCGATCGGCGGGCTGATGAAGCAGAGCAGCGTTGGCGACCGCTCCAAGGTGCCGGGCCTGGGGGATGCGAAAGGGGTCGGTGCGGCTTTCCGCCAGAACGGACAGAACACCGTCAAGAGCGAACTGGTCATCCTGCTCAAGCCTACGGTGGTACAGGATGAAAACTCCTGGAATGAAGATATCCTGTCGACTCAGCGCAGAATCGAAAATCTGGATCGGCAAGCGCAGCCGGCTGATCAGTAGAGCTGTGTATTATGTATATTGAACACTTCGGGTTGCGCGAGCTGCCGTTCAATATTACGCCGGATACCAGCTTTTTCTTTGCTTCCAGCGGCTACCAGGAAGCGCTCAATACCCTGTTGATCGCGGCACGCACTGGTGAGGGGTTCATCAAGATCACGGGTGAGGTGGGTGCCGGAAAAACCATGTTGTGCCGCAAGTTTATGGCAAGCCTGGGGCCTGAATTCAAGACGGCCTATATCCCCAATCCCTATCTCGAGCCTCAGGCGCTACTCCAGGCATTAGCCGAAGAGCTGGGAGTCAAACCGGATCCCGACATCAACCAGCACAGCTTCATGAAGTCGCTGACCAAGGCTTTGCTGGATTATGCCCGTGCCGGGAAACGCGTCGTAGTGTGCCTGGATGAAGCGCAGGCGATGCCCCTGGAGAGCCTTGAGGCATTGCGTTTGCTGACCAATCTGGAAACTGAAAAGCGCAAGCTGTTGCAGGTGGTGATTTTCGGCCAGCCCGAACTGGATGACAAGCTGAACCAGGCATCCATCCGCCAGCTGAAGCAGCGCATCACGTTCGAGTATCGCTTGAGCGGACTTTCGCGCGACGAGATCAATTATTACCTGAACCATCGCCTGATTGTTGCCGGCTACAAGGGGGGCAGAATGTTCAGCCCGTTTGCTCTGCTGGTGCTGCAGCGCAAGACCGGAGGCATCCCGCGGCTGGTCAACATTCTCGCGCACAAAGCCTTGCTGGCGGTCTATGGCAAGGGCAAGCGGATGGTGGGACTTGGCGATATTATGGCAGCAAGCCAGGACACCGGTGCTACGCGCAGTACCTGGTGGAAGGGCTGGGGATTCGTGCTGCTGATTCTGCTGGCGGCTGCAGTAGCACTCTGGATGGGGTTGAAATGAGCCTGATTAACCAAATGCTGAAGGATCTGGAGCAGCGTAACGTTCCAGCCGGAGAAATCAAGCCGCTGGCGGGTGACGTGCGCACGGTTCAGAGCGCTGGTCGTAAAGTATCTCCGCAACACGTCCTGCTGCTGGCGGGGGCGCTGTTGATCGCCGCTGCCGGGATCTGGTGGAAATTTCTTTACAACCCTGTTCAGCGTCCGGCCCCGACCGCGATGAAGCCCGCGCATCCGCATGCGGCACCAGTTGTGCCGCCTTTGCCGGCGCCGGCCGTAGCGGCGGTGCCCGCTGCCATGCCAGAGAGCACGGGGCGGTTGCCGGGGCTGGATACCGAATTGCGAACGGTCCCCATGGACCGGCCGAGAACTGAAAAAAGGCTGGAGTCATCCGCTGCAGTGGTACCGTCTGAACCCGTTGCCGTTCCCGGTGTTTCGTTGGCGGAGGATAAACCGAGAGAGGTCCGTCTCGGCAAATCATTGCCGGCTTCTTCAGGCGCTGCGCTCAAATCCGTGAGTCCGGCGCAAAAAAGCGAGAACCTCTATAAACAGGCGGTTGCCATGATCCAGCAGGGACGGGTCTCGGAGGCGCGCAGCACTTTGGAGCTAGCCCTGCAGGATAACCTGGCAAATCATAATGCGCGGCAGTTGCTGGTGAGTTTGCTGGTAGAAAATAAACGTTCGGCTGAAGCGCTGAATCTGTTGCGGGACGGGGTCAGAATCGCACCCGATCAGACAGGGTTCGTCATGGCGCTGGCACGGTTGCAGATTGAGGCGGGCGACCGCGACGCGGCGCTGCAGACGATGGAACTGGGTGCGAAGTACGCAGCCGAAGACGCAGATTTTCATGGGTTTTATGCCGCACTTCTGCAGCAGGGCGAACGCCATGAGGAGTCGGTAGCGCACTACCTGAAAGCGCTCGGCGCGGATCCTGCCAATACCAGCTGGCTGGTTGGGGTGGGAATTTCATTGCAAGCGCTGGACAAGTTTGCGGATGCGCGCGATGCTTTCGAGCGTGCACGCCAGGTCGGGCAATTGTCGCCGGAACTGGCGGCATTTGTAGATCAGCGCCTGCGCCAGCTCAGCGGTAAGTAGGTTCTTAGTGCTTCAAGGTGCGTGCTGCCACCCAGCACTCCACCCGCACTGCGCCCGCCGCTTTAAGTGTTTTCGCCAGCTCATTCAAGCTGGTCCCCGTGGTCATGACGTCATCGATGACCGCAATTTTCTTTCCTGACAAATCTTCTGCCGCGGCAAATGCGCCGCGCAGGTTTTTTCTGCGCTGTTCCAGCGGCAGTCCTGCTTGCGGGTCGGTGGCGCGCACACGCACTGCGGCGTTCACGGTAAATGGAACAGCGAGCCGGTGTGCGACACGTCGGGCAATCTCGGCGGCCTGGTTGAACCCGCGTTGTTGCAGACGCGTGGCGTGTAATGGCATGGGCAGGATGAAGTCGGGTTTGTCGCAGCCGGCAAGACGCTGTGCAAGTATGGTCGCCAGTAGCCCGGCAATCTCCAGTTGCCCCTGGTATTTGAGCGCGCGAACGATGGCATCGGCGGGAAAATCGAAGTTCAATGCCGCGGTGGTGGCGTCGAACCGGGGCGGAAGCTTGAGGCAATTGCCACAGACTTCGCCTTGAGTGGCAGGCAGTGCGCAAACCGGACAGCATGGGGAATGGTGAAGCGGCAGGTCTTGCGAGCAGCCTGTACAAAGCTGCCGATGCCCGCATACGCTGCCGCACAGGATGCAATTCTGCGGCAACAGGATGTGTTTAAAATTTGCGCAGATGTCAATTAATTGCATGGATGTTTATTGACACAATATAATGCGAACTTTCCACCGGAATCCAAATTAATAGGCTCTATTATGCCAGTGAAGACCATCCCAGCAGCCAATCAGCGACGCGATGCACAGTTATTCAACATTCTTTCATGCGTGGCAATAGGCCTGATGCCACTGGTGATCCCGACCTTGCTGTGGGTGGCGGCTTCGATTTTTGTACATGCGTCGATTGCCCATCATCCCAACCTGCGGGTACGCGAGTTTCTCTATCCGGGCGGCTACCGCTTTTATGGCATGGTGGGCGCGCTGGTCGTGGTGCTTAATTTCAGCAGCATCATGTCGGGATGGATTCCCGGCGTCATCAAGCTGGGCCCGTTGCACCTGCCGATGTTCTGGGTTTGGGTTTGGGTGGTGAGTCTGGTGGTGGTGGTGCCGTTGGGCTTGCGGGACATCGCCCGTGCATCTAAGGAAAACTGGCAGGATATGGCTGTGGAGAGCGCACATGAATAAGGTTGCCGAGTTGCCGCAAACGCACAAGAAGTGGAGTGTGGCGGAGATTGCCGAACTGTTTGAAATGCCGTTTGCCGACCTGATTCATCAGGCGCAGGCGATACATCGCCAGCACTTCGATCCGAATGCCGTTCAGGTGAGTACCTTGCTGTCGATCAAGACCGGCGGTTGCTCCGAAGATTGCGGATATTGTCCGCAGTCGGCGCGCCATCACACCGATGTTGAAAATGAAGAGCTGATGGCGCTGGACGATGTGGTGGCAGCAGCCAAAGCCGCCAAGGATAAGGGTGCCAGCCGGTTCTGCATGGGGGCGGCATGGCGTGGCCCCAAGCAGCGTGATCTGGAGCCGGTGATGAAAATGATCGCCGAAGTGAAGGCGCTGGGGCTGGAAACCTGCGCTACCCTGGGCATGCTCAAGGAAGGCCAGGCCGGGCAGTTGAAAGAGGCCGGTCTCGACTACTATAACCACAACCTCGATACGGCACCCGAGTTTTACGGCGAAGTGATCACTACCCGTACCTATCAGGACCGTCTGGATACGCTGGAACAGGTGCGCGATGCCGGCCTGAACGTCTGCTGCGGCGGCATCGTCGGCATGGGTGAGTCGCGCGTTCAGCGCGCCGGTCTGATTGCCCAGCTTGCCAACATGGAAACTCAGCCGGAATCGGTGCCCATCAATCTGCTGACCCAGGTCGAAGGCACGCCGCTGTGCGGCACGGACGAGCTGGACGAGATCGAGTTCGTCCGGACGGTCGCCGCCGCACGCATCACCATGCCGGCATCCCATGTGCGTCTTTCCGCCGGCCGCAGCCAGATGTCGGACGCGATGCAGGCGCTGTGCTTCATCGCCGGCGCCAATTCCATTTTTTACGGCGAGAAGCTGCTGACTACCGGCAATCCGGATACGGATGCCGACCAGCGCCTGTTTGAAAAGCTGGGCATTCATCCCGAAGCATAAACCCGTGTTCGAAGCGTTGCAGGAAGAGTTGGCGCAGCGTGCCGCACAGGGGCTGCTGCGCCGTCGACGTTTGCTCGAAAGCGCGCAGGGCGCGCATATCCGGGTCGATGGCCGCGAGGTGCTGTCGTTTTGCAGCAACGATTATCTCGGGCTTGCCAATCATCCCGCCCTGATTGCCGCCGTGCAGGAGTCCGCGGCAACGGCAGGGGTCGGCGGCGGTGCGTCCCACCTAATTACCGGGCATCATCGCTTGCATCATGAAGTGGAAGATGCGCTGGCCGGTTTTGTCGGCTTGCCGCGTGCGCTGCTGTTCTCTACCGGCTACATGGCCAACATCGGCATCGTAACGGCACTGGTCGGGCGTGGCGATGCCGTGTTTGCCGATCGCCTGAACCATGCTTCGCTCAATGACGCGGTCGTGCTGTCGCGTGCCGAACTCAAGCGCTATCCGCACAACGACATGGCAGTGCTGGAACAACTCCTCAAAGTCTCGAAAGCCAAGCGCAAGTTGGTGCTTGCCGATGCGGTATTCAGCATGGATGGCGATATGGCTCCGGTCGCTGACATGCTGGCGCTGTGCGAGCGATACGATGCCTGGCTGATGCTGGACGACGCGCATGGCTTCGGGGTGCTGGGTAACGGACGCGGCATTCTGGCCGAGTACAATATTTCTTCCCCGCGCATCATCTACATGGCGACGCTGGGCAAGGCGGCCGGCGTGGCTGGCGCATTTGTCGCGGGTGCGGCGGTTTTGATCGAGAGCATGATCCAGAACGCCCGCAGCTATGTTTACACCACGGCGTCACCGCCCATGCTTGCTGCAGCGCTGCTGGCGAGTCTGAACATCATCGAAACCGAAAGCTGGCGGCGTGAGCGCTTGAACCTGCTGATCCAGCGTTTGCGCGATGGCTTGCAGGAGTGCCGCTGGTCGTTGGCTGATTCGAGCACACCCATACAGCCGTTGATGATAGGCGGCAACGAGGAGGTGCTCAATGTGAGCGAACGCTTGCTGGAACGTGGCATTCTGGTGCCTGCGATCCGCCCGCCAACCGTGCCCAAGGGTACTGCACGCTTGCGCATATCGCTCTCCGCTGCGCATACGGTGGACGATGTGGCGCAACTGGTGAATGCCATTAAGGAAATTGCCAGCCAATGAGCCTGTATATCCAGACGCTGGGGCAAGGGCAGGATCTGGTGATGATTCATGGCTGGGGCATGCATGGCGGCGTGTGGGGGCCGGTGCTCGAAGCGCTGGCAGCAACCTGCCGGCTGCATCTGATCGATCTGCCGGGTCTGGGTTACAGCCAATCCATTACTCCCTATACGCTGGCAAGGCTGTCCGATGCAATTGCGCTGGCAGTGCCTGCCGCAGTTGCCGTTTGCGGCTGGTCGCTGGGCGGGCAGGTGGCATTGCGCTGGGCACTGGACAAGCCGGATCAGGTGAAAAAACTGGTGCTGGTCGGCGCCACGCCAAAATTTATCAATGGAGACGACTGGGATGCCGGCATCGAAGCCGAGGTGTTCCGGCAATTTGCCGCTCAGGTGCAGCAGGACTACCGCGGCACGCTGTCCAGGTTCCTGACGTTGCAGGCGCACGGCGGCGATGCCTCGAAGGAAACGATACGCCGCTTGCGCGAACAGTTTTTTCAGCGCGGGGAACCGCAGGGCTCCGATCTGCAGTCCGGCCTGGACATTCTGCTGCAAACCGATCTGCGTGCGGAAGTCGGGCGGATCGATATCCCCGCGCTGATGCTGCACGGCGACCATGACAGGCTGGCGCCCATGGCTGCCGGCCGCTGGCTGGCAGAGCATTTGCCGGCGGCACGGTTGCAGGTTTGCAAAGGGGCTTCACATGCGCCGTTTCTCTCTCATCCTGCGTGGTTCGTCGAGCGCATGAAGGAATTTCTCGGTGGATAACGCATACAAAATAGACAAGAAGCGCATGCGCGCCGCCTTTGGCCGTGCGGCGGCGGCCTATGATGCCGCTGCGGTGATGCAGCACGAAGTGTTTGAGCGCATGTTTGCGCGGTTGGACTTGGTCAAAATGCAGCCTGCACTTGTCCTTGACGCCGGATGCGGTACCGGCTGGGGGCAGGCGCGGCTGGTTGAACGGTACAGCCAGGCCCAGGTGCTGGCGCTCGATATCGCGTTGCCTATGGTGCAACTGGCGGCGAAGCGACCTTCATGGTGGTCGAAATTACTGGGGCGTTCGCGCCAGGCTTATGTGTGTGCCGATATCGAAGCATTGCCGATTCAACAAAATAGCGTGGACATGGTGTGGTCCAATCTTGCCATTCAGTGGTGCAACGACATCGACCTGACGTTTCGCGAGTTGCATCGCACCTTGCGTCCCGATGGCCTGCTCATGTTCAGCACCTTTGGCCCGGATACCTTGATGGAACTGCGCGCGGCTTCGAGTAATGATGAGACGCATAGCCACGTCAACCGTTTTTTCGATATGCACGATATTGGCGACGCGCTGGTGCGTGCCGGCTTTGCCGACCCGGTCATGGACGTCGAGCGGTTTACCTTGACCTACGACGATGTGTTGAGTCTGATGCGCGATCTCAAAATCATCGGTGCGCACAACTCGATGGAAGGTCGTCGGCGCGGGCTGGAGGGCAAATCCTTTCTGCGGCAGCTCGCAGAAAATTACGAACGATTCCGTCAGGATGGCAGGCTGCCCGCAACCTATGAGGTGGTCTATGGCCACGCCTGGAAAGCTCAGCCCAAAATATCCGGCGCAGCGCAGCCGGTCACCTGGCATCGACGTCGATGAAACAGGCTTATTTCGTTGCCGGTACCGACACCGGCATCGGCAAGACGACGGTGGCGTGCCTGCTGTTGCGCACCTATGCGGCGCAAGGGCTGACCGCGGTCGGCATGAAACCGGTGGCGGCAGGCTGTGAGCGCATCGGAGGTCGGCTGGTTTCCGCCGATGTCGCGCTGCTGCAGGCTGCCGGCAACATTCAGGCGGCGTTGAATTTAATCAATCCCTACGCTTTCGAGCCGCCGCTGGCGCCGCATATTGCTGCGGCAAAGGTCGCGACGGCAATTCAGTTGTCGCCTATCCTCGATGCGTTTCATGCCTTGCAGGCCTTGGCCGATGTCGTCATCGTCGAAGGGGTCGGCGGATTCCGCGTTCCGCTCAATGCGCAGCAGGATACTGCCGACCTGGCCGTTGCGCTCGGTTTGCCGGTGATTCTGGTCGTCGGCATGCGGCTGGGCTGCATCAATCATGCCTTGCTGACGGTCGAGGCCATCCAGCAACGGGGCCTGAAACTGGCAGGATGGGTGGCGAACCGCATCGATCCCGATATGGCCGCGTTCGAAGAAAACCTGGCAGCGCTGGACGCCAGATTGCCCGCACCGCGGCTGGTAGTATTGGAATATCAAAAAGATCGGCTGCAGGATGAAAAAATGGCTGTTACTGAGATAGAATTGCCGGATAACAGGCTTCAGAACCCGGCCCCTAGTTTCGGAGGATGATTTGAATGAATGCGTTGCTTGAGAAAATCGTGCAGAACTTTAATCTGCGCAAGCAGTTCCTGCTGATATCCATATTGGTGGCCATCGCCTTTGTGGTTGCCTACTACGTCAACTCATTGCCGGTCATGATAGCGTTGCTGGTGTTGAATGTGGCGACAGCGTTGTGGTTCGGTATGCGTGCGGCACGCCGTGCCGAGGCGATAGTCGGCGCTTTGCAGACCATGGCCTCGGGCAATGTATCCAAGAAGTTCGGTCTCAATGGCAAGGACGATTTTGCCTGGATGGGTTATGAATACGACAGTGCGCGCAAGGGCATGTCCAAGCTGATCCAGACGGTACGCGATACGGCCAGCGATTTGAATGCTGCGGCCGGCGAGATGAGCGGCATTGCTTCCCGCACCAAGGAGGCGATCTCCAGCCAGGGCGACCATACCCACCAGATCGCCGAAAGCATCATGCATCTGGCGGACCAGAGCAAGGATGTTTCACAGCATGCCAGCCAGGTGGCAGTATCGGCGCGTGAGGCCAATTCGGCGGCCAAGAACGGCAGCGCTGTGGTCGGGGAGACCATCCACGCGCTGGAGCATATTTCCAGCGATGTGCAGGGCATCGCCGAATCCATCGGTTCGCTGCAGGTTGAGATCAACAAGATCAGTACCGTGATGCAGGTGATTCGCGACATTTCCGAGCAGACCAATTTGTTGGCGCTCAATGCGGCGATCGAAGCTGCGCGCGCCGGAGAAGCGGGTCGAGGCTTTGCCGTGGTGGCGGATGAGGTGCGTAACCTGTCCCAGCGCACCGGGAAATCCACCGAGGAAATCAATCAGATCATCACCAGCCTGCAGAACAAGGCACAGCAGGTTTCCAAAACCGTGCGCGAAAAACAGGGCGAGGCTGCAACCGCAGCAGGCAATGCCAAATCCGCCGACCAGGCGCTGCAAGGCATTCTGACTTCGGTCGAAACGATCGTCGGCATGTCCGATACGATTGCAACGCTGGCATCGCAGCAGGAAACTGCAGCCGGCGGCATTACCGACGCCGTGAGCTATATCGAGGGCTTGTCGAGAAAGAACGCGGAGGAAGCCAATGCGTTCCATGCCATGTCGCAGGACTTGAGCCAGAAGGCGGAAAACCTCAGCACGACGGTATCGAAGTTCGTGGTTTAGTTTTTCGCGACCGGAGTCCCGAAAAAAACGGCAGCCCAGGCTGCCGTTTTTTTTATGCTGCCTGCACTGGAATCTCGCGGCGCTTGTCCTTGATGCGGTTCATTGCATCCACATAAACCAGATCCGGCTTGAATTTCTCCAGTTCCAGTTCGTTATAGACTGCGTAGGTGGCGATAATCAGGATGTCGCCTGGCGCGGCGCGGCGTGCCGCAGCGCCATTGACCGAAATGATGCCGGAATTACGCTGGGCCCGAATCGCATAAGTCGTGAAGCGCTCGCCGTTATTGACGTTGTAAATCTCGATTTGCTGGTATTCGCGGATGTCGGCCGCTTCCAGCAGCGTTTCATCGATCGCACACGAACCCTCGTAGTCCAATTCGGAATGCGTAACGCGCACCCGGTGCAGCTTGGATTTGAGCATGGTTCTTTGCATGGTTGACCTTGGACTGAATTAAGACAGGACTCGCATTATAAATCAACGTATTGCTTACGTCATTTTCGGCGTTCGTTCACGCGGCTTCCAGTTTTGCATATTCCAGTGCCAGCCATTTGGTACCGGCATCGCGAAAATTGACTTGCACCCGCGCATCGGACCCGCCTTCATAGGCCAGTACCACCCCCTGTCCGAATTTGGCATGACGCACGCTCTGGCCGATGCGCCATGGGCTGCTGGCAGCTGTCGATGACGCCGGTGCCGAATAAGCGGCGGCTTGCCCGAATTTTGCCGCGGGTCGCGCATTGAGGCGCTTTAGCAGGCTCTCGGGGATTTCATCGAGAAACCGTGACGGCGTGTTGTAGCGCACCTGGCCATGCAGCATGCGGCTTTGCGCATGACTCAGATAAAGCCGGCGCCGCGCGCGGGTGACGGCGACATACATCAGGCGACGTTCTTCTTCCATGCCGCCGGCTTCCGCCATGCTTTGTTCGTGCGGAAACAGTCCTTCTTCGATACCGCTGATGAATACGGTGTGGAATTCCAGCCCCTTGGCGGCATGCACCGTCATCAGCTGCAATGCATCGCGGCCGGGATCGGCCTGGTGCTCGCCGGCCTCCAGGCTGGCAAACGTGAGAAAATCCACCAGGCTGTTGTCGTCGCGCTCCTTGACGAAGGCGATAGCGGCATTGACCAGTTCGTCAAGATTGGCGATGCGATCCTCGCCCTCTTTCTCGACGCTGTAATGCTGGCGCAGGCCGCTCATCTGCGTCACTACATCCATCATTTCGGGCAAGGGCAGATTGGTGCAGTGCTCCTGCATGGATTTGATCAATTCAACAAAACCCGCGATTTTTCCCGTTGCCGCCAGAGCCGCCTGCCACAGGCTGCTGCCCTGCGCTCGCGCCGCTTCCTGCAATTGTTCCAGGCTGCGGGCACCGATGCCGCGCGTGGGAAAGTTGATCACGCGCAGCAGCGAGGTGTCATCATCCGGGGTTGTCACCAGGCGCAGATAAGCCAGGGCGTGCTTGATTTCGGCACGCTCGAAGAAGCGCAATCCGCCATAAACGCGATAGGCAATGCCAGCCGAGAACAAGGCGTGCTCGATAATGCGCGATTGGGCGTTGGAGCGGTAAAGCAGGGCGATTTGCGAGAGCTCTATGCCGTCGGCATGCAGTGCCTTGACTTCATCCACGATGAACGCGGCTTCGTCGTGATCGCTGTAGGCGTCAAATAGCCGGATAGGTTCGCCGCCGCCCTCCGAAGTCCACAGGTTTTTCCCCAGCCGGTTGCGGTTGTTGGCGATGATGGCGTTGGCGGCATCCAGGATGTTGCTGTGCGAGCGATAGTTCTGTTCCAACTTGATGACATCCTGCACGTCAAAATCCTGACGGAAATCCTGCATGTTGCCGACGCGTGCGCCGCGGAAGGCGTAGATCGATTGGTCGTCGTCGCCGACGGCGAAAATGCTGTTGGCCGGCCCGGCCAGCAGTTTCAGCCACAGGTATTGCAGGCGGTTGGTATCCTGGAATTCGTCCACCAGGATGTAGCGGAAGCGTTCCTGATAATGGCTGCGCAAGGCGGCATCGCGCGCCAGCACCTCGTAGCAGCGCAGCAGCAATTCGGCAAAATCCACCACGCCTTCGCGGTTGCACTGGGCATCGTACTCGGCAAAGATCTCGCGCAGTTTTTCCGAATGCCGATCGTAAGCGTCCACGCGGTCGGCGCGCAGGCCTTCTTCCTTGCAGTTGTTGATGTAGGACTGCACCTGGCGCGGCGGGTATTTTTCGTCGTCCACGTTCATCAGTTTCATCAGGCGCTTGATGGCGGAAAGCTGGTCGGCGCTGTCCAGGATCTGGAACGTCGCCGGCAGTCCGGCTTCACGGTGGTGCATGCGCAGAAAGCGGTTACACAGGCCGTGAAAGGTGCCGACCCACATGCCGCGGGTGTTGATCGGCAGCATGGCGGAAAGCCGGGTCAGCATTTCCTTGGCGGCCTTGTTGGTGAAAGTGACGGCGAGGATGCCGTTGGGTGAGGCGTGACCGCTCTGGATCAACCAGGCGATGCGGGTGGTCAGCACGCGGGTCTTGCCGCTACCCGCCCCGGCAAGAATCAGGGCGGAAACATGGCCGAGCGTGACGGCTTCCAGTTGTTTGTCGTTGAGGCCGGTGAGGAGCTGTTGTGGCATATATGGGCTGGATGTAAAAACAAAAAATGCGCACCCCGTTCAGAGAGCGCGCATTAGTAAAATTTTTTATTTTGCGGGAACTACTTTTGCTTGCGCATCGTCCTATGCATAGACGTTGTATAGTCTCCCGCTTCTCCTCCCTGGGCGGGTGCCTTAATGCTAATTAAGGCTTCTTTACTCCCCGGCCTTCACTCCCCTTTGGCTGGGGATTTTTTTTGACTGCCGCAAACGCGTCAGTATTGCCGAAGTGAACGCAGTATATGCCGATCCTCGAGGGTTGGTAAAGGAAAAAATGGCTGTCCGGCGGTGATGGTCAGGGCGGCAAATTGATATACTAGCAACTGTTTTCAAACAGTGCCCCAAAGAGATGATCCTGATTACCGGTGGTGCCGGCATGATCGGCAGCATGATTGCCTGGCAGCTCAACCAGAATGGCCGCGACGACCTGGTGATCGTCGACCGGCAAAACCACGCCGACCAATGGCAGAATCTGTGCCATCGCCGCTATGCCCAATATCTGGATAAAGCCGAGCTGATGCCCTGGCTGGAATCGGGAGTCCATGTCGAGGCAGTGATCCACATGGGGGCCATCAGCGCGACGACCGAGCGCGACTGGAACCGGCTGCTGGAAGACAACATCCGCGCCAGCCAGCATTTATGGAGCTGGTGTGCGCATCATGGCGTGCCATTTTTCTACGCCAGTTCCGCCGCAACCTATGGCTCCGGCGACCAGGGCTACCGCGATGCCGGGATCGAAGGTTTGCGGCCGCTCAACGCTTATGGCTATACCAAACAGTTTTTCGATCAGTGGGCGCTGCGGCAGTCGGCAGCAGGCAACGCGCCGCCGCAGTGGGCCGGCTTCAAATTCTTCAATGTCTACGGCCCTAACGAGTACCACAAGGAGCGCATGGCCAGCGTGGCGCTCCATAGTTTCAACCAGTTTCGCGACACGGGCACAGTCAAGCTGTTCAAGAGCGACCGTGCAGGCATTGCCGATGGCATGCAGCGTCGCGATTTCGTCTACGTAAAAGATGCTGCCGCTGTCGTATGCTGGTTTCTGGCGGGGCAGCGCCCTTCCGGCATTTACAACCTGGGTACCGGGCAGGCGCGGCCATTCAAGGATCTTGCCACCGCGGTCATGGTGAGCGCGGGCCGCGAGCCGAATATCACCTGGATAGACATGCCGGAAGACCTCAAGGGCAAGTACCAGTATTTTACCGAGGCGGACATGACCAAGCTTCGTGCTGCCGGCTACGACCGGCCGTTCCATACGCTGGAAGACGGCGTGCGCGACTACGTTCAAAACTACCTGATGCAAGCCGATGCCTACTGCTAACCAAATCATTCAGCAATCGTTGCGCGCCCATGCCGAGACCATTGCACAACTCGACGCCATGATCCCGGATATCGCCCGACTGGCGGAACTGGTGCAGTTCTCGCTGACACGCGGCGGCAAGATTCTGTTCATGGGCAACGGCGGCAGCGCGGCCGATAGCCAGCATCTGGCGGCCGAGCTGGTGGGGCGCTTTCAGACAGAGCGACGCGGATTGGCGGCCATCGCGCTTTCAACCGATACTTCGATCCTGACTTCGGTCGGCAACGATTACGGGTTCGAGCATATTTTTTCACGCCAGGTCGAAGCGCTGTGCCGCCCGCAAGATGTTTTGGTCGGGATTTCCACTTCCGGCAACAGCGCCAACGTGGTGCGTGCGATCGAGGCCGGCAAGGCCATGGGTGCCGGTACCGTGGCCTTGACCGGCGACGGCGGCGGCAAGCTGGCGGCGCTTTGCGATTTGACGCTGGCCGTGCCATCCCGTGTGACTGCGCGCGTGCAGGAAGCGCATATTCTGATCGGCCATATTCTGTGCGAATTGATTGACGATGCAAACACGGCTGCTTGAGGCTGTCCGGTGCGGGTTCCGGCCCGCGAACGGTGAAAATGTCTGGGCGCTGGTGATCGGCGACCTGATGCTGGATCGTTACCTGTGGGGCAAGGTGGAACGCGTCTCGCCGGAGGCGCCGGTGCCGGTGGTGTTGCTGGACAAGGAAAACAGTCGCCCGGGTGGGGCTGCCAACGTGGCGGCCAATCTGGCCGGATTGAATCTGCCTTGCCGCTTGCTCGGCTGTATCGGAGAAGACGATGCCGGTCGGCAACTGATTGCTGCCGTGGCGGAATCCGGGGTGGAAACTGCGGCCATAGTCCGTCTGCCCAATCGACCTACCATCACCAAGACCCGCATTGTCGGTGGGCATCAGCAAATGCTGCGGCTGGACCGGGAATCCTCCGCGCCATTCGCTGCGGATGAGCTGAAGCGAGTCGAAGATGCAGTTCGCCAGGCCTTGCGGGATAGCCCCACTATCATCATCCTGTCCGATTACGCCAAAGGTGTGCTGCACCCGGAGATTTGCCAGCTGGTGATTCGCCTGGCGCAAGCGGCGAAGATTCCGGTGCTGGTCGATCCCAAGGGCCGGGATTATTCCAAATATCGTGGCGCCACGGCGCTGACGCCCAATCGGCGCGAGACGTCGGATGCTTGCGGCGGCGTTGCCGATATTGATGCGCTGCTGGATTCGGCGGATGTGCTGCGCCAGAACCTGGCGCTGGAGTTTTTCGCGGTCACGCGCAGCGAAGAAGGCATTTCGCTGATCGAGCAGGGCCAGCGCCTGCATATTCCGGCCATGGCGCGACAGGTGTTCGATGTTTCTGGTGCCGGCGATACCGTGATCGCCACGCTGGCAGCCGGCATGGTCGCGGGGCTGAATCATGTCGATGCCTTGCATCTGGCAAATCTCGCCGCCGGGATCGTGGTCGGGCAGGTCGGCACCGTCCCGATCGGCCGGGATGAGCTGCTGGCGGAACTGGCTGCCGAGAACATGCGAGAACAGGCCGACAAGGTCTGCGATCTGACTCACTTGCTGGCACATGTGGCCGGCTGGCGAAGCGCCGGGCAGCGCATCGTCTTCACCAACGGTTGTTTCGATTTGTTGCACGCCGGGCATGTGACTTATCTGGATGCCGCACGCAAACTGGGTGACCGCCTGATTGTCGGCCTCAACACCGACCGCTCGGTGAGCGCCCTCAAAGGTCCGACCCGGCCGGTCATCCACGAACAGGATAGAGCCAGGGTCATGGCGGCACTGGAGGCGGTCGATGCCGTGATTCTGTTCGACGACGACACCCCGCTCAATCTCATCCATGCCATCCGGCCCGAGACGCTGGTCAAGGGCGATGACTACAGCGAAGATCAGGTGGTCGGCGGGGTCGAGGTCAAGTCCTGGGGCGGCAAGGTGGCATTGGTGCCGATTGTACCGGGACGCAGTACGTCGAATATCATCGGCAAGATCGGCTGATGTCGTCCGCCGGCATCCTGGTCATCGGCCCGTCCTGGGTAGGCGACATGATACTGGCGCAAAGTCTGTTCAAGCTCCTCAAGCAGCACCAGCCGGAAGTGGAAATCGATGTCGCCGCACCGGCCTGGACCTTGCCCCTGCTGGAACGCATGCCTGAGGTCCGGCGCGGCATCCCGCTGCCGTTCCAGCATGGCCGGCTGGATTTGATGAAGCGTTTCCGGATAGGACGCGGATTGCGCGAAGATGCCTATGCCCAGGTGATCCTGCTGACCAACTCTTTCAAATCGGCGATAGTTCCATTTTTGGCAGACATTCCGCGCCGCACCGGTTTTCTTGGCGAATTCAGGTACGGCCTGTTGAACGACATCCGTCCGCTTGATCCGCAACGGCTGCCCAAGACCGTGCAGCGATTTGCGGCATTGGGGTTGGGGCGCGATGAGGAAATGCCGGCCCGATTGCCGCAGCCCGGGCTCACTGCCTCGGCTTCGCAGGCAGCAGTGGCGCTGGCGAAACTGGGCCGTACGCTGTCAGGCAAGCCAGTGCTGGGGCTCTGCCCCGGTGCGGAATACGGTGCTGCCAAGCGCTGGCCGGAGGAGTATCACGTCGAGGTCGCGCAATGGGCGCTGGCAAATGGCTGGGAAGTCTGGCTGTTCGGCTCCGGCAAGGATGCCGCCATCACGCAATGGATCAACCATCGCACGCAGTTCCGCTGCCTGGATCTCGGCGGGAAAACCAGCCTGGGCGAGGCCATCGATCTGATGTCGATGACGACTGCGGTGGTCAGCAACGACTCCGGGCTGATGCATCTGGCTGCTGCGCTGGACAAGCGGCTGGTGGCAATTTACGGCTCCTCCGACCCGCACCATACGCCGCCCATGAGCGACCAGGCCGACATCCTGTATCTGGGGCTGGAGTGCAGCCCCTGTTTCAAGCGTGAATGCCCGTTAGGCCACTTGCGCTGTTTGAAAGATATTCATGTCGATCGAGTGATCGCGGCGCTTTCGACAAGTGCGCAGCCGCAGCGCACGGAATCAGTCGGTGATGCCGGCCTTTGACAGCAGCATGGCAGGAGGAACCGCACAGCGATTCTTGCGGATAGAGCGCACTTCAATATGGCGCCACAGCCATTTTGCGTAGGGCGTCAGGTGGGAAATCTGCAGATATTCCTTGAGGAACCATAAACGGTCAACCCGGCTCCAGCACAGGGAGTGATGGTTCAAGGTGTAGAGATCGCGCAGGGCGCACAGTATTTTGACCGGGCGCCAGCGGGATTTTTCCAGGTCGATCACACGCACATCGACGCTGCCGTCGGTATTCAGACGCGTGAATACGTGTTTCGGAAAAAAGCAGTTGTGCTGGATGCCATGGGCATGCATGTCGCGCAGCAAGCAGGCGACGGCGTTCATGATGCGCTGGCGTACCTGGCGATCGGGTGCTCCTTCCTTGAGCCAGCGCTGGACACGATCTTCAACGGAAACGTATCCCGTCAATTCCTCGCTGATCAGAATGGCGCGATGATCCTTGCCGATCTTGCGGATGGCGAAATAAACCGGTTCCAGCGTCGGGATGCCGCATTTGCGGTAATGCATGATGTGCTGGAATTCGCGCAGGAAAGTCGGCGCACCCTTGATCGGGTAATTCCAGAGACGGGCGACATGATTTTCCTGGCGTTTCAGGAAAACAGCGCAAGTGCCGCCATCGGGCAGAGCCAGTTCGCAGCGCGATACCCCGCTCCAGCCGCCGCGACGGTAATTGGGTTCCTCGAACCACTGTGCCTGCAGTTGCCAGAGCGCGTCGAAATCTTGCAGGCCGTTATGCGCCAGGATGGGACGCCATTTGTCGTTGATGAAATCGTTCATGCTGTAGGGGACCAAACGGGATCAGGATTTCTTGACGCGCAACACGTAAGCGCGCCATTTTTCCCAGTGTTTGATGAAGTCCACATGTCCCACGATATCCAGGCCCGCACTGGCAAAGTCGCGCTCAATGTCCTGCCTGGAGAAAACGAAGCGGTCGCGCGCAAAGTCCTTGCCGCGCGCACGTTCCTTTTTTTCTTCGTTGATCCGGTGCTTGTATGCCTTGTAGTTTCCGTCGACCCACAGGGAGACAATGATCGTGTCCGAACTGATACGGCCGAATTCCTTCAGCATCTGCACGCGGTCTTCGCTTTTTTCGATGTGGTGCATCAGGCGGATGCTGAATACGCATTCGACAAAGTTGTCAGGCAGGCCGGTGGCAAAAGCGGAGCACTGGAAGGTCTTTTCGATGCGTTGGGTGACAGGCTTCGGGCGCAGGTCCATGCCGGTATCGATCATCGCCTGGCTGTTGTCGGCGACATAAATCGTGCGATCTTGCTTTTCGGTGAGCATCTCCCAGAATCGACCTGTACCGCAAGGCAGGTCCAGTACCGATTTCGGGTTGCCCGCCATGACCAGCGCCTTGCGTGCCATCCCGACTTCGCGCCAGGTCGATAGGCGTCTCCAGAAACCGGTGTTGTGCTTCTCAAAATACTTTTTGGCATGCTCGGGATCGTACTTCTCCGAGAACTCGTAATGAGGGGCCGTGATGTTTTCTTGTGCCATGTCTACTGCTTTCCTATTGAATTTTGGGAGGTTCCAGGAATGACTAGTTCAATCCTAAAACATCTTGCATGTCGAACAGCCCAGCGGTTTTTCCAGTGAGAAATTTGGCTGCGCGCAACGCCCCCAGCGCAAAGGTTGCCCGGCTCGAAGCCTTGTGTGTCAGTTCCACACGTTCGCCGATACCGGCAAACAATACGGTGTGATCGCCGACCACGTCGCCGCCGCGCACGGTGGCGAAGCCTATCGTGGAGGGATCGCGCTCGCCGGTGACGCCTTCGCGACCATACACTGCACATTGCGCCAGGTCGCGGCCGAGCGCGGCGGCGGTGGCCTCACCGAGGCGCAAGGCGGTGCCCGATGGCGCGTCGATTTTATGGCGGTGATGGGCTTCGATCACTTCGATATCGTAGCCTTCTGACAGTACTTTGGCGGCGGCCTGCACCAGGTTGATCAGTAGCGTGACGCCCACGCTCATGTTGGGGGCGAAGACGATGGCGGTATCCCCGGCGGCTTCCTGAATCGCCTGTTTCTGTTCGGCGCTGAAGCCTGTAGTGCCGATGACCAGTTTGGTGCCTGTTTTGCGGCAGGCCGCCAGATAGGCCATGCTGGCTTCCGGGCGGGTAAAGTCGACCAATACGTCGGCACCCGCAAGTGCGGCCGCGACATCGGCGGAAATTTTGACCCCGCATGGCGGCATGCCGACCAGTTCACCCGCATCGCGCCCGATTGCCGGGCTGGTGGCATGGTCCAGCGCTGCATGCAGCTTCAGTTCCGGATCGGCAAAGATGCCTTCGAGCAGGGCGTGCCCCATACGGCCGGTGCTGCCGGCAATCACGACATTCAGCATGGTCAGAATCCGATTTTTTCGAGCATTTTCTCAAAGAAGTCCGGGGCATCCTCCGGCGGCAAGTCTGCCGCAGGTTGAGGCGGGGCCTTGGGTTGGGCCTCCGGCAATGACGGACGGCGCGGTGCCGGCGGCGGTTCTCCCGGCACCTGCGGTTTGGCTTCGGCCTTGACCGGCGCTGGCTTGGCCGGTTCCGCCTTGGGTGGCTCGAGTGGTGCCGGCGCCGGTTTGACCGCTTCTACAGGTTTTTCGGCAGGGGCGGGCGCAGCCTTGGGCTGGGCCTTGTCGTCGTTGCCCCAGAACTTCAACTTGTCCAGCAAGCCTTTTTTCTGCTCCGGTTCGGCAGGTTTCGGCGCTTCTTCTATGGCTGCTGCCGGCTTGGGTTGCGACACTGGTGCCGGCTCAGCCTTGGGCTCGGGTTTAGGCTCCGGCTTCGGTTCCGGTTTTACTTCCTTTGCCGCTGGCTTGACCGGTTCGGCTGGTTTGGCAGGCTCTTTCCTGCCATCCTCGTCGTCGCCCCAGAATTTCAGTTTGTCCAGCAAGCCCTTTTCCTTGGCCGCGGGTTTTATCACCGGCTTGGGCGGTGTTTTTTTCGACAGATCGGCATTGACGGCAGCGGCGTCGCTGCCGGCCGGGATCACATCGCCCCGAACATGGGTCAGCGAGTCGCCTTCAAAATCCAGGATCACGCGGCGTTGTTCGATGATTTTGCCATCCTTGCGCATCTGGTAGAAATAATCCCAGCGATCGGCATGGAAGCTGTCTACCAGCAAGGGCGTGCCCATGAGAAAGCGCACCTGGGACTTGGTCATGCCGGGACGTAGCTGCATCATCATCTTGGGGGTGACGACGTTGCCCTGCTGAATGTCCATCTTGTAGGGTTTCAGCGTCGGTACGTTGGCTGAGTAGTTGCCGCAGGCAGCACAGAGCAATGCCAGGAGAGTAATTGAATAACGCATCTTTAAAAATTGGGCCAACGCCCACATATCTGGCTGTAAATAGTGCTAATGTTAGCACAGTCGGCCTTCCGCCATAATTTGCCAATTCTGCGAATCAACTGAATACATGAAGAAATTCTGGCTCATCTTTGCACAAAGCGTCACCATCAGCCTGGCCATCGTGTTTGTGCTGCGCTTGTTCTACCCCGAACTGCTGACGCCGCGGGAGCGCGTGATCGAAGTCAAGCAGGCGGTACCCCAGCCACAAACCGTGGTTGTCGGTACTTACCGGATGGCCGCGCAGCTCGCCATGCCGTCCGTGGTCAATATTTTTACCAGCAAGCAGACGGCGCAAGCTGCCGATCCGCGGCTGAACGATCCGATTTTTCGCCATTTTTTCGGCGACCAGAATGACGAAACCCCTCAGCGTGAAAATAGTCTGGGGTCGGGTGTGGTCGTGAGCTCGCAAGGCTTGATCCTGACCAATCATCACGTGGTGGAAGCCGCCGACGAGATCCAGGTGGCGCTTGCGGACGGACGTACCTTGCCGGCCAACGTGGTGGGCACCGATCCTGAAACCGACCTTGCCGTGATCAAGATCGATGCCCGGGATTTGCCGGCGATTACCTTCGGGAGTCCCGACCAACTGGGCATCGGCGATGTGGTGCTGGCCATCGGCAATCCGTTCGGTGTCGGGCAGACCGTCACCCAGGGCATCGTCAGTGCGGTGGGGCGCAATCATCTGGGCATCAACACTTTCGAGAATTTTATCCAGACCGATGCTTCCATCAATCCCGGGAATTCCGGCGGCGCGCTGGTGGACACCGCAGGCCATCTGGTTGGCGTCAACAGTGCGATTTATTCCCGCACCGGCAGTTCCAACGGCATCGGCTTTGCCATACCGGTCAGTCTCGCCCGGCAGGTGATGGAGCAGATCGTGCGGCAGGGAAGCGTCACGCGCGGCTGGATCGGTGTCGAGGCGCAGGATATCACTCCGGAACTGGCGGAATCGTTCAAGCTGCAGGAGGTGCGTGGCGCGCTGATTGCCGGGATATTGCGGGGCGGCCCGGCGGATAAGGCCGGCATGCGCCCCGGCGATGTTCTGCTGCAAGTCGACGGGCGCAAGGTGCAGGACACTTCCGGCATGCTCAACCTGATTTCCGGGTTGAAGCCGGGCAGTCCTGCCAAGCTTGGCGTGTTGCGTAACGGCACGGAAAATAGCCTGACGGTCACCATCGGTCGGCGGCCCCGGCAGGAAACTGCGCAGTAGTAGGGGCGGCTAGGACTGCTCCAGGCGTGACAGATAGCGGCTGACTGCCCACCAGGAACCCAGCCAGCCCAGTGCTGCCGAACCACAAACCAGCGCCAGGCTGGCATCGAGGCCGAGCGGTTGCAGTTCGAAATCGGAAGCATAAAGCCGCGCCAGATCGCTCACCGATAAATTGAAAATGTACAGCGCAGCCAGCAGAATCAGCCATGCCACGCCGCCGCCCAGCAATCCGTGCAAGGTGCCGGCATAGAGGAATGGTCGCCGGATGAAGCGATCGGTAGCGCCTATCAGTTTGCTGACTTCAATCTCTTCGCGCTGGGTTAGGATTTGCAGTCGGATGGTGTTGCCTATGATGGCGAACAGCGCGAAGCCGAGTAGCCCGGTGAGTATCAACACCGCTTTGTTGCCGAGTTGCAGCACTGCATATAGCCGCTTGACCCAGGCGGCATCCATCTGGGCATGTTCGACGTGCGGCCAGCCGGAAAACTCCTGTTGCAAAGCTTCAATCGCGACCGGGTCCGTGCTCTTGGCGTGAATGACGAAGGCGTCCGGCAGTGGATTTTTTTCCAGATCGGCTAATGTATCGTTCAAGCCGTTTTTTTCTTTCAAGGCACGCCAGGCAGCTTCGCGACCGAGAAACTGAAAGTCGCGAACGGCAGGGTGCATCGCCAGCCGCTGCTCGATGTCCTTGATGTCGGTGCCGGTGCTATCCAGCGCAAGGAAAAGCGTGACTTGCGGCTCCGTTCCGACGGTGCCCGCGACGGTGCGCAGATTGTCGATCACCAGGTAAAGTCCGGCGGGCAGGCTGAGCGTGACACCGATCACCCCGATCATGATCAGGTTGGCCAGCGGCGCCATGTGCAGTTTTTTCAGTACCAGCAACAATGCCTGCCGATGGGCGGCGATCCAGGCTTTCATGCGGCTATCGCTCCATGATCCAGATGCAGCAGGCGGCCGGCGTCGGTGCTGCTCGCATCGTGGGTGGCGACCAACACGGTGACGCCGACTTCGTTGAACGAGCGGAACAGTGCCATGATGTCGGTTGCGTAATTGGCATCCAGATTGCCGGTGGGTTCGTCTGCCAGCAGAATGGCCGGCCGGCTGACGATGGCGCGCGCAATCGCCAGCCGTTGCTGCTCGCCGCCGGACAGCGAGATGGGCATGGCGCGTTCCCGATGCAACAGCCCGACCTTGTCCAGTGCGGCGCGGATGCGTTTGCCGGCTTCGCGACCCGTAATACCGCCGATGGCGAGCGGCAAGGCGACATTGTCGAAGGCGCTGCGGTCGTACAGCAGTTTATGGTCCTGGAAGATCAGGCCGAAGTTGCGCCGCACATAGGGCAGGCCGGTGCGGCGCATTTTGCCGACATTCTGGCCATTGACCAGAATGGTGCCACTGGTGGGGCGCTCTATCGCTGCAGCCAGTTTCAGCAGGGTGCTTTTGCCCGCACCGGAGTGACCGGTGATGAAAACGAGTTCCCCTTTGCCAATCTCGAACGAAATCCCGCGCAAGGCCTCGTGACCGCCGGGATAGCGCTTGGTGACTTGGTCGAACGTAATCATCCAAATAGGGCTTCGCTGAATTCTTCGGCATCGAAAGGCTGCAGGTCGTCGATCTGCTCGCCCACGCCGATATAGCGTACCGGGATGGGGCGTGTTCTGGCAATCGCCGCAATCACGCCGCCCCTGGCAGTGCCGTCCAGTTTGGTCAGCACCAGGCCGGTGACCTTGAGCGCGTCGTCGAAGGCCTTGACTTGCATGATGGCATTCTGGCCGGTATTGGCGTCCAGCACCAGCAACACTTCGTGCGGGGCATCCGGGAGGGCTTTGCCGATCACGCGCTGGATTTTCTTGATTTCTTCCATGAGATTCAATTGCGTCGGCAGGCGTCCGGCAGTATCGGCGATGACCACGTCTATGCCCTTGGCCCTGGCCGAATTGACGGCATCGAAAATGACTGCGGCCGCATCGCCGCTTTCCTGCGCCACTACATGGACGTTGTTGCGCTCGCCCCAGGCCTGCAGTTGTTCGCGTGCGGCGGCGCGGAAGGTGTCGCCCGCGGCGATCAGCACAGATTTGCCCTCGTGCTGGAGCTTCCATGCCAGCTTGCCGATGGTTGTGGTCTTGCCTGCGCCGTTAACGCCCGCGAGCATGATGACGAAGGGCTGGTGGCCGGTGGTTTGCAGCGGCTGTGCCAGCGGCGCGAGCAGGGTGGTCATGGCGCGTTTCAAGGCGCCGCGCAGCTCGCTGGCGTCCTTGAGGGCGCTACGGCTGACCTGGCTGCGCACGTCTTCAAGCAGCGACTGCGTGGCAGAAACCCCGCAGTCGGCCATGAGCAGCAGCGATTCGAGTTCTTCGTACAGTGCCTCGTCGATCTTGCCGCCGCTCAACAGTTCGGAGATCGGCGTGTTGAGGGTTTCGCGCGTGCGGGACAGGCCGGCCTTGAGGCGTTCGGCCCAGGTCGGGCCGCCGGATTCCGGCGCGGCAGGGTTGGTTGCTTTCTTGAATAGGCTGAGCATGCGTTTATTTTACCTTGCCAGAACCAAATCTGCCTGTGGCATGTCATATCGGACGGTATAATTCTGGCCGCCACAAGGAGAATAAACGTCGTGCTTAACAGATTGCTTGTCTTGCTCTTGCTGCCGCTGGCTTTTTCGGCTGCTGCCGATGCTCAGGTTTACGAATTCACGCTCGCCAACGGTTTCAAGCTGGTGGTGCAGGAAGATCACCGATCACCCGTGGTCGTCTCGCAAGTATGGTACCGCGCGGGCAGCATCGACGAGGTGAGTGGCACGACCGGTGTCGCGCATGTGCTGGAGCACATGATGTTCAAGGGGACAGGCAAGGTACCGGCCGGACAGTTCTCGCGCATCGTCGCTGCCGCGGGAGGCAGGGAGAACGCATTTACCAGCCGGGATTACACCGTGTATTTCCAGCAATTGGAAAAGTCCCGCCTTGAACTTGCGATGAAGCTGGAAGCTGACCGTATGGCCAATCTGCGCCTGACGGACAAGGAATTCGCCAAGGAAATCCAGGTGGTGATGGAAGAGCGCCGCTGGCGCACCGACGATAAGCCGCAGGCGCAGGTGGGCGAGCAATTCATGTCCACTGCTTTTCAATCGCATCCCTATGCGCGCCCGGTGATCGGCTGGATGAACGATCTGGAACACATGACGGCAAGCGATGCACGTGCCTGGTATCAGGGCTGGTACGCGCCGAACAACGCCACGCTGGTGGTGGTTGGCGATGTCGATCCCAAGCAGGTGTTCAGGCTGGCGCAAAAGTACTTCGGCCCGCTGAAAGCACGCAAGCTCCCGATACGCAAACCCCAGGCCGAGCCGGAGCAAAAGGGCGAACGGCGCGTCACGGTCAAGGCGCCGGCCAAGCTGCCCTATCTGATCATGGGCTATCCGGCGCCGACGCTGCAGAACCCGGACACGGATTGGGAGCCTTACGCGATGGAAATCCTGGCCGGGGTGCTGGACGGCAACGCGGCCTCCCGGCTCAACCGCAACCTGGTGCGCCGCGACCGGCTGGCAGTCGATATCAGCGCCGGTTATGACCTGATCAGCCGCGGTCCGTCGATGTTTACCTTCGACGGTACGCCCAGCGAAGGCAGTACCGTAGCCGATCTGGAAAATGCCATCCGTGGCGAGATCGAAAACCTGAAAGTCAACGGCATTACCGAAGAGGAGTTGCAGCGCGTCAAGGCGCAGGTGATCGCCGCCGATGTCTACCAGCGCGATTCCATGTTCTATCAAGCCATGCAGATCGGCCAGATGGAAAGCACAGGCCTGTCCTGGCGGGCGCTGGACGAATATCCAAAGCGTTTGCAGGCCGTGACCACGGAGCAGGTGCTGGCCGTGGCGCGCAAATACCTTGATGACGACAAGCTGACCGTGGCGACGCTCGATCCGCAGCCGATGGATGAGAACGCTCCCAAGCACAAGGAGATGCCGCATGTTCACTAAACAATTATGGCTGGCCGGCCTGCTGGCCTTGAGTACGCTGGCTGTACAGGCCGGATTGCCGATTCAGCATTGGCAGAGCGCTTCCGGAGCCAAAGTTTATTTTGTCGAAAACCATGACCTGCCAATTCTGGATGTGAGTGTTAACTTCGCCGCGGGCAGCAGTCGCGATGTCGTCGACAAGGCCGGGGTTGCCGGGCTGACGCAAGGCCTGCTGGCGCTGGGCGCTGGCGGATTGAGCGACGACCAGATTTCCGGCCGCTTTGCCGACCTGGGTGCGGTGCTTGGCGGCGAGTTCGATCTGGACCGTGCCGGTTTGAAGCTGCGTACACTATCCAGCGACCGCGAGCGCAGCGGCGCAACAGAATTGTTCGCCAGCCTGTTGCAGAAACCTGACTTTCCGGCCAGCGTGCTCGAACGCGAGAAAGCGCGCATGGTTGCCGGATTGCGCGAAGCCGCTACTCAACCGGAAAGTATTTCCGACAGGGCTTTCAGCAAGGCTTTGTTCGGCAGTCATCCATATGGAATATCCGAACGGGTCGAGCCGGAAACGCTGGAGAAAATCAAACGCGACGACCTGGTTGCATTTTACCGCCAGCATTACACGCGCAATGCCGCGGTGCTGGCAGTTATCGGCGACATCAGCCGTTCCCAGGCCGAGCTGCTGGCCGAGCAGTTGACGGCTGGTTTGCCGGAAGGTCCGGCCCCGGCAGCTATTCCGCCGGTACCCGGCCTGACCCAGGCATCGGAGCAGCGGATTCCCCACCACGCAGCGCAGTCGCACATTCTGCTGGGGCAACCGGGGATCAAGCGCATCGATCCCGACTATTTTCCGCTCTACGTCGGCAACTACATTCTGGGCGGCGGCGGCTTTGTTTCGCGCCTGACCGAAGAAGTGCGCGAAAAGCGCGGGCTGGCGTATAGCGTATACAGCTATTTCATGCCGATGCGCGAAGCCGGGCCGTTCCAGATCGGCCTGCAGACCAAAAGGGAGCAGACCAACCAAGCGTTGGCACTGGTGCGCGATACGCTCAAGCAGTTCGTCAAGGACGGTCCAACGGCCAGGGAGTTGAAGGCCGCCAAGGATAACCTGACCGGTGGCTTCGCCTTGCGTCTCGACAGCAATGGCAAGGTGCTGGACTACCTTGGCGTGATCGGTTTCTACGGCTTGCCGCTGACCTGGCTGGACGATTATGTCGGGCAGATCAACAAGGTGACGCTGGCGCAGGTCAAGGATGCCTTTGCCCGCCGCATCAAACCCGATCAGATGGTGACTGTGGTTGTCGGCGGCGCTGAATAAGGTCAGGATAGGCGGCGGCGAATGGCGTAGCCGCTTGCTGCGCTTTCCCGATGCGCTCGGTTTGCGGCCGACGCCCGACCGGGTAAGGCAAACGTTGTTCAACTGGCTGGGGCAGGAATTGCACGGGTTACACTGCCTCGATCTGTTTGCCGGCAGTGGTGCCATCGGGTTCGAGGCGCTGTCGCGCGGGGCGGCCTCGGTGGTGATGGTGGAAAGCAACCCGGCCGTGCATCGGGCGCTGGTCGAGAATGCGAGCCTGCTCAAAGCCGACAAGGCGCAGATTCTGCGGCAGGATGCGCTGCAGTTCCTGGCGCAGAATCGCAAACGATTCGACGTTATTTTTCTCGACCCTCCCTTCGATCAGCAATGGCTGCAAAAGCTGTTGCCGTTGCTTGCGCGGCATCTGGCGGAAGGGGGCGCGATTTATGCCGAGTCGGAAAAGTCCCTGGCCGGACTTGCGGATTGGCAGGTGATCAAACACGGTAAAGCAGGCAACGTGTACTACCACCTGTTAAAATCGGGGTATGGAACATAAGGCTATTTATCCGGGCACTTTCGACCCGATCACCAGCGGCCACGAAGATATCGTGCGGCGAGCATCTCATCTCTTCTCCGAGGTGATCGTCGCGGTTGCCGACAGCGCCGTTAAAAGGCCGCTGTTTTCGCTGGCTGAGCGGGTCGAGATGGCTGCTGCTGCGCTGGCTGACTGCCCTAACGTGCGTGTCATCGGTTTTTCCGGCCTGCTCATGCAGTTTGTGCGCGAGCAGGAGGCCAAGGTCGTGTTGCGCGGCTTGCGTGCGGTATCGGATTTCGAATACGAATTCCAGTTGGCCGGGATGAACCGCAAGCTGTATCCCGAGGTCGAGACCCTGTTTCTTACGCCATCCGAACAGTACATGTTCATTTCCGCCAGCCTGGTGCGCGAAGTCGCCCTGTTGGGCGGCGATGTAACGATGTTTGTATCCCCTTTGATACTTGACCGTATCGCGGCGAAAATCGCCGCACGCTGAAATTTGAGACGGAAGCTATGGCATTACTGATTACCGACGAATGCATTAATTGCGACGTATGCGAGCCCGAGTGCCCCAACGATGCGATCTCGCAGGGCGAAGAGATATACGAAATCGATCCCAATAAATGTACCGAATGCGTGGGACACTACGAAACCGCGCAGTGCGTGCAAGTCTGCCCGATCGACTGCATCATTCCGCACCCGGACATCCGCGAGAGCCGGGAAGTCCTGCAACAGAAATACCTCAAACTGACCACCAAATAGGGAGAGACCTTGCGCATGCTGCATACCATGATCAGGGTGGGCGATCTTGATCGCTCTATCGAGTTCTATACCAAAATTCTCGGCATGCAAGTGTTGCGCCGCGAAGATTATCCCGACGGCAAGTTCACTTTGGCGTTTGTCGGTTACGGCGACGAGAAAAACAGCACCGTGCTGGAACTGACCTATAACTGGGGTACTGATCGCTATGAACTCGGCAACGCATTCGGGCATATCGCCATCGAAGTCGACGATGCCTATCGGGCCTGCGATGAAGTGAAAAAAGCCGGCGGCAAGGTCGCCCGCGAAGCCGGGCCGATGAAACATGGAACGACGGTGATCGCCTTCATCGAAGACCCCGACGGTTACAAAATCGAATTCATTCAAAAAGCGGCCTGAGAAAAAACATGACGACTGGTACAACCGCGGTTGAAGAATTCCGCAAACATTTCGGCAAGGATTTGCTGGCCTCGGTAGTGGTGTTTCTGGTGGCGCTGCCCTTGTGCATGGGGGTGTCGATTGCTTCCGGGCTGCCGCCGACCGCCGGGTTGATTACCGGCATTATCGGCGGGCTGGTCGTCGGATTTCTGGCTGGGTCGCCGTTGCAGGTCAGCGGCCCGGCAGCCGGATTGACAGTGCTGGTCTGGCAACTGGTGCAGCAGTACGGCACGGCCATGCTGGGCATCATTATCTTGCTGGCTGGCGTGATGCAGCTGGTGGCGGGTTTGCTCAAGCTCGGGCAATGGTTCCGCGCAGTTTCGCCGGCGGTCATTCACGGCATGCTGGCGGGGATAGGCGTGCTGATTCTGGCTTCGCAGTTTCATGTCATGCTGGATAGTGCGCCTATCGGGAAAGGAATTGATAATTTGACGGCCATTCCTGCGGCTGTCGCTTCCGCATTCCAGAATGGCGGTTCGCCGCTACAGGCTTTTGTCATTGGTATGCTGACCATTGCGGTCATCGCTTTGTGGGCGAAATTTTCTCCCAATCAACTCAAAGCCTTGCCCGGCCCGCTGGTTGCTGTGGTAGTGGCCGTGATTGCAGCGGCCCTGCTCGACCTGAAAATCAAGTACGTTTCCGACCTGGCCGATCTCAATAACGTCTGGGCGGTGATCCAGTATCCGACTCTGGACAACCTCAAGCGCGCGTTCGAGCCGGCGATCCTCATAGCCGCGGCCTCCGTGGCGTTCATCGCCAGTGCCGAGACCTTGCTGTGCGCAAGTGCGGTCGACCAGATGCATCAGGGACCGCGTACCAAATATGACAAGGAGCTTGCCGCGCAGGGCTTGGGCAATGCCATGTGCGGTTTTCTCGGCGTACTGCCCATGACGGGAGTGATCGTACGCTCCGGTGCCAATGTCGATGCGGGCGCGAAAACGCGCACCTCCGCCATTCTGCATGGGGTCTGGCTGCTGATGTTCGTCTCGATCCTGTCGTTTACCCTGCGCTATATTCCGGTTGCCAGCCTGGCTGCCGTGCTGGTGTTCACCGGCTACAAGCTCGCCTATCCGAAGGCGTTGCCCAAGTTGCGCGAATTCGGGCGCAGCGAAGTGGCGATTTATGCTGCGGTCATCGTCACCATCGTCGCGACCGACTTGCTCAAGGGCGTGGTGCTGGGCTTGCTGCTGTCGCTGTTCAAGCTGTTATATGTATTTTCCCACCTCCAGATCGAATGGGATGAGGATTTCGTCAACAACCGCGTGCACCTGCGCCTCTCCGGTTCTGCGACGCTGATCCGCTTGCCCAAACTGGCGGCAGCGCTGGAAGAGGTACGACGGGGGGCTGAGTTGCACATTCATTTCGAAAATCTGGACTATATCGATCACGCCTGTCTCGATCTGCTGAGTAACTGGGAGAAGCAGCACGAAGCCAGCGGCGGCACTTTGGTCGTCGAGTGGGAGGAGCTGTCCTGGAAGTATCACCAGCGGCGTACCGGCGTGCAAAAGGCCGCGCAGTAAGGATTAGCTGTACGATCAACCATGGATGCACCCATCGGGGTTTTCGATTCCGGCGTTGGCGGACTATCCGTACTTCACCATATTCGTGCCGAATTGCCGCACGAGCATTTGTTGTATGTTGCCGATTCTGCCTACGCACCGTACGGTACCAGAACCCCGGAACAGATACAGGTGCGTTCGCTGATCCTGGCAAATTTCCTGCTGGCACAGGGCGCCAAAGCGTTGGTGGTGGCCTGCAATACTGCGACAGCGGCAGCTGCGGGCATGTTGCGCGAGCGCTTCGCCGTCCCCGTTATTGCCATGGAGCCAGCAGTTAAACCAGCAGTTGCCGCCACGCGAAGCGGCGTGGTAGGGGTGTTGGCGACCAGCGGCACGCTGAAAAGTGCCAGATTTGCCGCTTTGCTCGAAAGCTTTGGTAAGGATGTGCGCATCCTGACGCAAGCCGGTCTCGGATTGGTCGAGTGCGTGGAGCGCGGCGAGCTCGACAGTGCGGAAACGCGAGCGTTGCTCTGGCGATACCTGGAGGTGCTGCGTGCCGAAGGTGCCGATACGCTGGTGCTGGGATGTACGCACTATCCGTTTTTGCGTCCGCTGATCGAGTCTCTGGTTGAAGACGAAATGACGCTGATCGATACCGGAACTGCGGTAGCGCGGCATCTGCGCCGCCGTATCGACGAATGCGGCTTGGCAACGACAAGCCGGGATGTCGGGGGGGAGAGGTTCTGGACGAGCGGCGATGCCGCACAAGCTGCGGAGGTGATGGGCAGGCTGTGGGGCAGGGCGCTGACCGTCGCGCCCCTGCCTGCCAGTGCTAGTGCTGCTTGACGGCCTCGCCTGCCTTCAGCCGGTATTTCGTTCCGCAATAGGGGCAAAGCGCATCCCCGGTCGCGGCAACATCGAGAAATACGCGGGGGTGGGAGCACCACAAAGCCACTGCATCGGTTGGGCAATGCAGTGGCAGGTCCTTGGCGGAGACTTCGATTTCGCGCGCGTCGTTAGTCATGCGCCTTACTCCTTATTTGACCAGCGTCAGCCAGCTTGCGTGACGTGCCGACTTGCCTGTTACCGCATCGAAGTAATTGGCTTGCAGCTTTTCGGTGATCGGGCCGCGCTTGCCGGCGCCGATGGCGCGGTTGTCCAGTTCGCGGATCGGCGTTACTTCAGCGGCAGTGCCGGTAAAGAAGGCTTCGTCGGCAGAGTAGACCTCGTCGCGCGTAATGCGCTTCTCGATGATCTGCAGGCCGATCTCGGCGGCGAGCTGGATGATGGTGTCGCGGGTGATGCCTTCCAGCGCGCTGGTGAGATCGGGTGTGTAGAGCTTGCCGTTGCGCACGATAAAAACGTTCTCGCCCGAACCTTCGGCGACAAAACCGTCAACATCCAGCAGCAGCGCTTCGTCATAACCGTCGGCGGCCGCTTCCTGATGGGCCAGGATGGAATTCATGTAATTGCCGTTGGCCTTGGCCTTGCACATGGTGATGTTGACGTGGTGGCGTGCGAAAGACGATGTCTTGACGCGGATGCCGTTTTCCAGGGCTTCCTTGCCCAGGTAGGCGCCCCATGGCCAGGCGGCGACGATGACGTGGGTCGACAACGTCTTGGCCGAAATGCCCATGGCCTCGGCACCATAAAACGCCATCGGACGCAGATAACCGGATTCCAGGTTGTTCTCGCGGACAGCCGCTTTCTGCGCTTCGATCAGGGTGGCTTTGTCGAACGGCATTTTCATGCCCAGGATATGGGCGGACCGGAACAGCCGGTCGGTATGCTCCTTGAGGCGGAAAATGGCGGTGCCCTTATCGGTCTTGTAGGCGCGCACGCCTTCGAAGACGCCCATACCATAATGCAGGGTGTGAGTGAGCACGTGGGTGGTGGCTTCGCGCCACGGCACCATCTTGCCGTCATACCAGATCAGACCATCGCGGTCGGCCATCGACATCTTGTATCTCCAAGCTTCAAAAGGTCTAATTGTAAACGCAACGGCCGCTTTTGGCAGTAGTGACATATAAGCGAGAAATCATGGCACGGATACTACTGGTCGGTACAGCCACACTGGATATTGTATATAGCCTGGATCGCTACCCTGCGGAGGACGCCGAAGTCCGGGCGCAGGGCTTGCGTGTTTGTCGCGGAGGGAATGCCGCCAATACCGCGGTGGTTCTGGCGCAATCCGGGCACGCCTGCAGCTTTTTCGGAGTGCTGGCTGACGCACCGGAAACGGCTGTCATCGACCGCGATCTCGCGCTTCACGGGGTCGATTCTTCTGCCTGTCCGCGCTTGGCCGGGCGACCGCCGACTTCCAGTATTTATCTTTCCGGCCCTCATCGCACGATTGTGCATTATCGCGACCTGCCTGAGCTGTTGGCCGAGCAATTCTCTCCGCTCGACTTGTCTGTATTCGATTGGGTGCATTTCGAAGGTCGCAATGTGTCGCAGCTCTTGTTGATGCTGGCGCGGGTTCGGGCGCAACGTCCCGACGTCAGGATTTCGCTGGAACTGGAAAAACCTCGAGATGGGATCGAGATGGCGTGGGAAATGGCGGATGTGCTGATCTGTTCGCGAGGTTATGCCTCGCATTGCGGGCATGACGATCCTGTTGCGTTTCTGGTCTGGATGCGTGAGAAATTACCCGGGACCGTGCTGGTGGCGGCCTGGGGCGAATCTGGCGCTTACGGCATGGCAATGAACGGGGCGGAGGTTGTGCATCAAGCCGCCATGTTGCCGGAACAGGTGGTCGACACTTTGGGTGCCGGCGATACGTTCAATGCGGGTCTCATCGGCGGTCTCGTCCGCGGGCATGTTTTGCCGGAAGCCTTGCGGACAGCTTGCAGGCTGGCCGGTAAGAAATGTGGCGTTCACGGGCTGGATGTAGGCAATTGGTAAACATTGCTACATTGATATAAAGAGATGCAATAGTCCTTTTATATCAATAGGTTGTTGACAGTTAAAAAAATCGTGTGATAGGGTGCGAACGCTGCGGCAAAATGTCGCGGCACGGTGGCTTTTTTCGAGGAGAGCTGCAATAAATGAACAACACAACCCTGGCTATTCAAGGTGCGGATTACAGCATCACGGCCAAGCCAAACTGTTCACTGACGCCCAGGCAGAAAATCTGGGTGTTCGTTGCTGTCGCCTTTTTTCCTCTTGTCGTTTCCACCGGGTTTCTGATTGCTGGCGCATGGCTGGTATTGCCGTTCGCCGGGCTTGAGTTGCTGGTGTTGGGCTTGGCTTTCTATCTGGTGCACTGTCATTCGGAAGATTACGAAAGCATCACCATCACCGGCGGCAATCTGGCGGTTGAGTGGCGTGAATACAAAACGACCAGCCGGATGGTGTTTCAGTGCTACTGGGCGCGCGTCATTCTGCGCGATGTTCCTGGTGGCGAGCAGAGGTTGTGGCTACGGTCGCATGGCAGGGAGGTTGAACTCGGGCGCTATATGAATAACGACGCGCGCCTGATTCTTGCCGGACAGCTCAAGCAGCGAACCGGTTTTGTTTATTAACGGGGTCTATTTCAGGGAGTGAGTATGGCCTTCAAACTTATTCAAAAAGCAGGGGCGGCGCTGGCGCTGGCTCTATCGTCACTGACAGCGCATGCAGAAATGGCATGGAATTTCCCCAAGCCGGTCACGCCGATGGCGCTGGATACCCTGCACGTGCACAACAAGTTCATGGTCATCATCATGGTGATCTTCCTGGTTGTGCTGGGGATCATGATCTATTCGATCTTCCACCATCGCAAAAGCAAAGGTTTCACCCCCGCCACATTCACCGGGCCAAGCACCAAAGCGCAAGTCATCTGGACCCTGGTGCCGTTTGCCCTCCTGCTCTACATCGATTTCATACTCATGGGTATTCCTGCCTATCACAGTGTCATCATGATGGAAGATACCAAGAATGATGCCGACATGGTGATCAAGGTTACCGGCATGCAGTGGCGCTGGCAGTATGAATACATGGATGGCGATGCAAAGGGCATCAAGTTCGTCAGCAACCTGAAGACGCCGCAGGACCAGATCGAGAACAAGGCGGAAAAGGGGGCGGAATATCTGCTGGAAGTGGATAATCCGGTGGTATTGCCGGTCGGAAAAAAAGTCCGTGTTTTGTTGACGGCGAACGACGTGATACACACCTGGTGGGTGCCGCAATTCGGTACTGCACGGGATGCGATCCCCGGATTCCTGCGCGAGACCTGGGTCAAGATCGAAGAGCCTGGAACCTACAAAGGGCAGTGCAAGGAATTGTGCGGCAAGGGTCACGGATTCATGCCGGTGGTCGTTAATGCCGTCTCCGATGAGGAGTTCAAGAAATGGGCCGATTCCAAGAAGACCGAGCTGGCTGCCGAGTCGGCGGGGGCCGACAAGGAGTGGAGCAAGGATGACTTGATCGCTCATGGCAAGGATGTGTATGAAAAGAACTGTGCGGTTTGTCACCAGCCGGATGGCAAGGGCGTTCCGCCTGCCTTCCCGCCGCTGGCCGGCAGCAAGATTGTCAATGCTCCGAATTTCGATGCCGACGGCAAGTTGATGGCGGACAGCCATCTGGATCGCGTATTCAATGGTATACGCGTGATGCCGGCATGGAAGGGAGTGTTGAACGATGTGGACATTGCCGCTGTGGTGACCTATGAGCGTAACGCATTCGGGAATACCATGGGCGACATGGTTCAGCCGGCTCAAGTCAAGGCACTACGTTAAGATCAGCGTATTAGGAGAAGCTAAATGACGACATATACAGATGCTCACGCTCACGACGAGCACCACGACCATCACCCTTCCGGGATCATGCGCTGGCTGACCACGACCAACCACAAGGACATCGGGACGATGTACCTGACGTTCTCGCTGATCATGTTCCTGGTTGGCGGCATCATGATTCTGGGTGTGCGGGCCGAATTGTTCCAGCCCGGCATGCAGTTGATGAAGCCGGAGTTTTTCAACCAGTTGATCGGTGTGCATGCGCTGGTCATGATTTTTGCTGCACTGATGCCGGCTGCAACGGGATTTGCCAACTGGCTGCTGCCGCTGCAGTTGGGGGCGCCCGACATGGCGTTGCCGCGACTCAATAACTGGGGTTTCTGGCTGCTGCCGCCGGCTGCCATCCTGCTGACCCTGCCGTTCACGCTGGCGCTGTTCGGTATCGGCGATGGTGCGGTCGCCACCGGCTGGACCCTCTATGCGCCGTTGTCGGTGCAGGGCGGCATCGGCGTCGATTTCGCCATCTTCTCTGTGCACCTGCTGGGGATTTCCTCGGTGCTGGGATCGATCAATATCATCGTGACCATTTTCAACATGCGGGCGCCCGGCATGACGCTGTTCAAGATGCCGCTGTTTGCCTGGGGCTGGCTGATCACAGCGTTCCTGCTGATCGCCACGATCCCTGTGCTGGCAGGTGCGGTGACCATGCTGCTGACCGACCGTCACTTCGGCACTCACTTCTTCGATGCGGCTGGCGGCGGCGACCCGATCCTGTTCCAGCACCTGTTCTGGTTCTTCGGGCACCCGGAAGTCTATATTCTGCTGTTGCCGGTGTGGGGGTTCATCCCGCATATCCTGTCGGCATTTTCGCGCAAGCCGATCTATGGCTACAAGGCACAGGTGTACTCCTTCTGGGCAATCGGTGTCCTGTCGGTGGTGGTTTGGGCGCACCACTTCCTGACCGTGGGCTTGCCGGTCCCGGCCTTGCTCTACTTCATGTATAGCACCATGTCGATCTCGTTGCCGCTGGCCGTGCTGTTCTTCTGCTGGATCGCCAATATGTGGAAGGGTTCGATGAGCTTTGAGACCCCGATGCTGTTTGCCACCGGCTGGATCATACTGTTCGGTATCGGCGGCCTGACCGGTCTGGTGCTGGCCGATGTGGCGGCCGATGCGCAGTACCACCATTCCTATTTCGTGGTGGCGCACTTCCACTACACCCTGTTTGCCGGCGGCATCATGGGTGTGATGGCCGGCGTGTATTACTGGCTGCCGAAGATGACGGGGCACATGTATAGCGAAAGACTGGGCAAGCTGCATTTCTGGCTGACGGCGATCGCATTCAACTGCACCTTTATTCCGCAGTTTTTCCTCGGTCTGGCCGGTATGCCGCGGCGTATTCCCGATTACGCCCTGCAGTTTGCCGAATTCAACATGATTTCGACGATTGCTGCATTTGTGCTCGGTTTGTCACAGCTGATTTTCGTCTACAACATCGTCAGGTGTGTCCGTGGCGGTGAAAAGGCGGCTGACAAGCCCTGGGAAGGCGCGGAAGGGCTGGAGTGGACTCTGTCCTCCCCGCCGCCATACCACAGCTTTACGGTACAGCCGCAAGTGAAGTAATGAATGGAGTCGGGTGCGCAAGCGCCCGGCCAAAACAATGACTGATGAACAGCAGCAACACAAGACCAGCATCAGGCTGGCATGGTGGATAGGGGCGGCAGTGCTGCTCTGGTATGTGGTAGCGATGCTGGTAGTGTTGCGCTGATGACGGATGTAACCGATAGAGATCTGGCTAATCGGCGTCTGGTAGTAAAGTTGTTATGGCTGGTGGCCGGTGCGATCCTGTTCACGATTGCACTGGTGCCGCTTTACAACGTGATGTGCGAGGTAACCGGCTTCAATGGCAAGACGCGCGGGCAGTCGGCGCAGGTCGAGAAGCCGGCAAAAGTAGACGAATCGCGCTGGGTGACGGTGGAGTTCACCAGCAGTGTGATGCCGGGGCTGTCCTGGGAGTTTCGGCCGAAACAGTCCAGCATGAAAGTGCATCCTGGGCAGATGCAACTGGCGACATACATTGCCAAAAATGTCACCAACAGCGAAGTGGCCGGGCAGGCGATACCAAGCGTGAGTCCCGGTCAGGCTGCACAGTACTTCAGGAAAATTGAATGCTTCTGCTTTCAGCGGCAGGCGCTGAAAGCAGGTGAAACCAAGGAAATGCCGCTGACGTTCTACGTCAGTCCGGATCTGCCGGAGAATGTGCAGACTATCACCTTGTCGTATGCGTTTTACAGTGCAGTGAAGTGATTCAGAAAGAACGGCCGGGCAATCGGCCGAGAAACAGGCAGCAAATTAGGGAGAGGTCGTTCGGGATTACCCGGGCGGCAATTAAAGCAAAAACCTGTCAAGGGAGTTGAGTATGGCGACCGAAGCGCAACACTATTACGTGCCCAACCCGAGCCCGTATCCTTTTATTCTTTCCACGGGCCTGCTGTTGCTGACATCCGGCTTTATTTTCAATATCAATCACTATTCCGCAGGCTTGTGGATGATGTTGCTGGGAGCATTGTGTATTTTTTACGTGCTGTTCGGCTGGTTTGGCAGCGTCATCGGCGAGAGCGAGGGCGGACAGTACCGATCCTGGGAGGACAGGTCTTTCCGTATCGCGATGATCGTTTTCATCTCGTCAGAGGTGGCTTTTTTCGCGGCTTTCTTCGGCGCGCTGTTTTTCATGCGCGCCATCGCCGTTCCGGAGCTGGCCGGTTTCGATCCTGATTTCACCATGTACCAGGGATTCACCGATGCCTGGCCGTCGGCTGGTCCCGGTGGTGTAGTGCTAGGCACGGAATACAAACCGCAGCCGTTTACCCCGATGGCGGCCTGGGGCTTGCCGGCCATCAACACGCTGATTCTGCTGTCCTCGGGCGCTACCGTGACCTGGGCGCATTGGGGGCTGCTCAAGAATAACCGCCAGCAGCTGATCATCGGCCTGTTCCTGACGGTGGCTCTGGGTGCGACATTCCTCGGGCTACAGGCGTTCGAGTATCATCATGCCTATACCGAGATGGGCCTGACCTTAGGCACTGGCGCCTATGGCGCGACCTTCTTCATGCTGACCGGATTCCACGGATTTCACGTGATGCTGGGTACCATCATGCTGATCGTCGTGTTGCTACGTAGCATGAAGGGGCACTTCAAACCGGATCATCACTTTGCCTTCGAAGGCGTGGCCTGGTATTGGCACTTCGTGGACGTGGTCTGGCTGTTGCTGTTCGTGCTGGTGTACTGGCTGTAAGCGAGGGTAGATAAAAAGGCGATGCTCGCTGGCATCGCCTTTTTTATGCGTGAGGTTGGCCGATCAGGCCCAGTTTGAAACTGATCAGCAACAGGACGAAAAGCGCGATGGACAATGAGATGCGCACGGTCAGCGCTTTGGCGGCACGTTCGCCCTGGCCTTTATCCTTGATCAGGTAAAACAGTGCAGAAAACAGGCTGGCGACTATCAGCACCAGCATGATCAGAATGATGATTTTGCTCAGCATGGTAATGTCCTTGCGTGAAATTTAACCGATTATGCTGCGCTACCCGAGGCTTTGCAATTCAAATTGACTTACCGGTTTCGACCCACCTGGTTTTTGACGCTGATTACGATACTGCTTGCCGCGGGCATGATTCGGCTCGGTTTCTGGCAATATCACAAGGCGGAACAAAAGCGCGCCTTGCAACTGACCTATGATAGCCGTCTGGCCGAAGCGCCAGTGGCTGCGCCGGAGTCTGTCGGCAACATCGAGGACTGGCGTTACCGCCGCATACACGCCCGCGGGCGTTATGAAGCGACGTACCAGATACTGCTCGACAATCAGGTGGAGAATGGGGTCGCGGGATACCATGTCATCACCCCGTTTCGTGCCGAGGGCAGCAAAAGTTTGATGCTGGTCGATCGGGGCTGGATCCCGATGGGCGATCGTAGCGAGTTGCCGCAAATAGACACCCCTGTCGGGGTGCAGGAAGCGAGCGGGTTTGCCTGGGTTCCTTCGGCCAAGTTTTATGAGCTGTCGGCGCCGCCGGAGAGCAATACATGGCAGCCGCTATGGCAGAACATGGATATGACGCGCTACGGAAAGGCGGTGGCCTCACCAGTGTTGCCCTTTGTGTTGCGGCTGGATGCAAGCAGTCCTGCTGGCGGGTTTGTCCGTAACTGGGTGATGCCGGCAGAGCGTATCGAAACGCATATTGGTTATGCGTGGCAGTGGTGGGGGTTCTCGGTGGCGCTGGTAGCGATCTGGGTGTTCGTCAATTTTAAAAAGGAAGAGTCTTGAGCCAGCAGCGCAAAGGCAGGTTGATGCTGATTTTTCTGCTGGTGGTGTTCGCATTGCCGGTCATGATAACGGTGGCCCTCTATATCACCGGTTGGCGGCCGGGTGGCAGCAGCTACGGGGAACTGTTGCAAACGCCGCAGGCATTGAATTTCCCGCAGTTGAGAACACTGCAGGGCCAGCCGGTAGATGCGCTCGCATGGAAAAACAAGTGGCATCTGGTGTACATCGCGCCGGCAAATTGTGATGCGGAATGTCGCAATGGGTTGCACACCATGCGCCAGATACACGCGTCGCTTGCCAAAGAGATCGACCGTCTGGAGCGGGTATGGCTGGTGGATGGGCCGCTATTGCCCGAAGCGCAGGCACTGCAAACGCAATACCCGGATATGCTGGTGCTGCCGGAAGCGAAGGCCCTGGCCCGGCAACTGGATACGAAGGCGCCGCCGAATGCCGGCGGCCGACTCTATCTGGTCGATCCGCTGGGGAATCTGGTAATGAGCTACCCGCGCGGCAGCGACCCTTACGGGATACGCAAGGACCTGTTGAAATTGCTCAAATATTCATGGACGGGCTGATGGAAAAACTGTTCTACCGACTGGTACTGTTTGCGGCGGGACTCGCGTTGTGTGTGGTGGTGCTGGGCGCTTATGTCAGGCTGTCCGATGCCGGTCTGGGGTGTCCTGACTGGCCGGGTTGCTATGGACATTTGACGGTACCGCATGCGTCTGCGGCACAGCAGGTGTTTCCCGATAAGCCGCTGGAAACGCACAAGGCGTGGAAGGAGATGGCGCACCGGTATCTTGCCGGTACGCTGGGGCTGTTGATCCTGGCCATCTGTATTACGGCCTGGCGTGGCCGGCGTAGCCTGCCGGTGACGCCGGTGTTGCCGACGCTGTTGCTGATGCTGGTGATGTTTCAGGCGGCGCTCGGTATGTGGACGGTGACGCTGCTATTGAAACCGGCGGTCGTCAGTCTGCATCTTTTGGGAGGGATGGCTACACTGGCATTGCTCGTCTGGCTAGCCGCTATCAGAGTGCCTGCAGCCAGGGTTAATGGCTATTTGCGGTCTGCTGCATTGCTTGGCGTGGGTTTGCTGATTTGTCAGATATTGCTGGGCGGGTGGACGAGTTCCAATTATGCCGCACTGGCTTGTACCGATTTTCCGACCTGCCAGGGTCTTTGGTGGCCGCCTACCGACTTTTCCAACGCATTTCATCTGGTGCGCGATCTGGGCCTCAATGCCGATGGCAGTGCGCTGTCGTCGCAAGCGTTGACCGCCATTCATCTCACCCATCGCCTGGGGGCGCTGGTGGTTTTTTGCTATCTGGGATGGCTGGGTAGTCGGTGCTTGCGGGTATCGGCGTTGGTCACATGGGGCAGGCTGCTGCTGGGACTGCTGCTGATCCAGGCGGGGCTGGGGATTGCTAATGTGCTACTCAGCCTGCCACTGCCTGTAGCTGTTGCGCACAATGCCGGTGCGGCGCTATTGATGGTTGCGCTGGTGGTGATAAACTCGAAAATCATACGGGGAGAACAGACATGACTGCTGCCACACTGGCCATGAATCTTCAGCGAATCAGTATCAATTGCCGCAGTTTCTTCATCATGTGCAAGCCGCGCGTAACAGGGCTTATCGTGTTTACTGCGATGATCGGCATGTTTCTCGCGACGCCCGGCATGGTGCCGTTGCCTTTGCTGCTGGCAGCGACCGTCGGTATCGCGCTGGCATCCGGTGCGGCGGCGGCCTTCAATTGCCTGATCGAGCAGAAAATCGATGCGGTGATGGCTCGCACCCGTGCCCGTCCGTTACCTACCGGGCAGGTCGGCTCGTTGCAGACAGCCGTATTTGCCACGATTGTAGGTGGGCTGGGATTGGCTATCCTGTATTGGCAGGTGAACCCGCTTACCATGTGGCTCACTTTCGCCACCTTCATCGGCTATGCGGTGATTTATACCGTTTTCCTGAAGCCTGCCACACCACTCAACATCGTGATCGGCGGCGCATCCGGCGCCATGCCGCCAATACTGGGCTGGGCCGCCGTTACCAATTCCATCTCGCCGGAAGCGCTGATCCTGTTCCTCATCATTTTTGCCTGGACGCCCCCGCATTTCTGGGCGCTGGCGCTGTATCGACGCAACGAATACGCCAAATCCGGATTGCCCATGCTGCCCATCACCCATGGCGAGGAATTCACGCGGCTGCATATCCTGCTGTACACGGTGATCCTCGTCGCCGTGACGTTGATGCCCGTCGCGCTCGGCATGAGCGGCTGGATATATCTGGTGTCTGCGCTCATTCTCGATGCGATATTCATGGCGTATGCGGTGCAGCTTTATCGGCAGTACAGCGATAGCCTCGCCAGGCGCACCTTCCGTTATTCGATTCTGTACCTGACCTTGTTGTTTGCGGCGTTGTTATTGGATCATTATTTCCGTTCCCCGTTTCAGGTGTTGTGATGAGCATGCATAACTTGCATGTTGCGAATTTGACACACTTTTGCATGAAGGCAAGAATTAATGCCATTTTCCAGTTGCAAAAAAGGGATTTTGTATTAAAATCGATTTCAAGACATTAGCATCCATTTTCAAACCAAACCGGAGATTTTCAAATGAAGAAAACAGTATTGGCGCTGGCAGTTTTTGCCGCTTTTGCTCCTTCGTTGGCACAGGCTGAGGCAGGCGACATCGTTGTGCGTTTGCGTGCGGCTAACATTAACGCGCACGAAGATAGTAAGCTGGGCAAAATGACTAACAACTTGCTGGGTGCTGGCGTACCGAATTCGGTTCTGGCGCAAGGTGCTGAGCTTGAAGTTGAAAGCAATACCATCCCCGAGCTTGATCTTTCGTATTACGTGACCAAAAATATCGCTCTTGAGTTGATTCTCGCGCTTGGCTCAAAGCATGATGTCAATATTTACAAGAATGGCAATGTTGGGCAAGCAATTGCTGGCAAGCATGATCTGGGTGAAGTGAATGTGCTGCCCCCAACCTTGACTGTGCAGTGGCACTTCCTGCCGGATCAGATGTTCGATCCTTACGTGGGCGCAGGCATAAACTACACGCGTTTCATGGATAACGGTCTTAAGTTGAAGGTCGCCAATCTCCCGATTCGTGTTGACCGCGATAGTTTCGGCTTGGCACTACAGGCTGGTTTTGATGTAAACCTCAAGGATGGCTGGCTGATCAACGCGGATGTCAAGAAGCTCTGGATTGACACGGATGTGGAGTTCAAGGGCATCGGCAAGATCGATAAGCTGGATATCGATCCAGTGGTTCTCGGTATTGGCATCGGCAAGAAGTTCTAATTTTGATGGTTTAAGCAGCTGCTTGATTGGAAGATTCCCCTCCCGGTTCCCGGCAGGGGAATTTTTTTGCCGATAAGTTTTGGAGAATTGATGCGCTGGTATTTGCTATTGCTGTTTCTGCTGGGGTGTGCGCCGGATGTTTCCCAGACAGAACCGGCTTTTGTCGGCTCTGTGGTGACAGGGATGAAGGTGGGGAGCGATGTGTCGCTTACGGGGCATGATGGCAAACCACGTCGACTGGCGGACTTCAATGGTAAAGTGGTGGCGCTGTTTTTTGGGTACACTCATTGTCCTGATGTCTGTCCGACGACGATGGCGGAATTAAATCGGGCTGTGAAGTTGCTCGGCGCGAGGGCCAAGGAAGTGCAAGTTGTGTTTGTCACCCTTGATCCAGAACGGGATACAGTGGAGGTCTTGCAGCATTATGTACCGTACTTCAATACCGATTTTATCGGGTTGCACGGTGATGCGGGGACTATCAAAAAGCTGGCGCAGGATTTCAAGGTGTTTTATGTGAAGCAGGCTTCGGGTTCAAAGGATGGTTACATTATCGACCATAGTGCTGGGGTGTACGTCTTTGACCGAAAAGGAGATTTGCGCTTGTATTTGAACCATGGGCAGAGCGCAAAAGATATTGTCCATGATCTGGCGTTGTTGCTGGACGAAAAATAATTCTGAAATCGAATAAGACATGCTTGTCTTGATATGGCGGCTGGCATATACTTGCCAGCGTTGAGTGCGTCATTCTGTCGCGGTGATGTTTTCAAATGACAGGGTGTGTGAGTTTCTAGTTCTAAAAAAGGGAGGAAGCGAATGGCAACGGTGAGTGTCGCGGCGAACGAGCAATACAATTACGATATTGTTCGAAAATTCGCCATCATGACCCTGGTATGGGGTGCGGTGGGGATGCTGGTGGGGGTGTATATCGCCTCCGAACTGGCGTTTCCGTTTCTTAATTTCGATATTCCGTATATCACCTTCGGCCGTTTGCGCCCGGTACATACCGGCGCTGTAATCTTCGGTTTTGGTGGCTGTGCGCTGTTTGCAACTACTTACTATATCGTGCAGCGTACCTGTCGGGCGCGCCTGTTGTCGGACACCCTGGCGAACATCACATTCTGGGGCTGGCAACTGATTATTGCGCTGGCTGCATTGGGTGATGTGCTGGGCTACTCCCAAGGGCGCGAATATGCCGAAATGGGATGGCCGGTTGACTTGCTGATCGCCGTAGTCTGGGTGATTTATGCAATCAATTTCATTGGCACCGTCATGAAGCGCAAGGAAGCTCACATCTATGTGGCTAACTGGTTTTTCCTGGCCTTCATTCTGGCAGTGGCGTTGCTGCATATCTTCAATAATCTGGCAGTACCGTATAGCCTGACAGAGTCCTATTCGCTGTTTTCCGGCGCACAGGATGCCATGGTTCAATGGTGGTACGGCCATAATGCGGTAGGTTTCTACCTGACGGCTGCCTTCCTTGGCATGATGTATTACTTCGTGCCCAAGCAAGCTGGACGTCCGATCTACTCCTATCGCCTGTCCATCGTCCACTTCTGGGCGCTGATCTTCCTTTACATGTGGGCGGGTACGCACCACCTGCACTGGACGGCCATTCCCGACTGGACTTCGACCCTGGCCGCGACGTTCTCCATCATGCTGCTGCTGCCTTCCTGGGGCGGTATGATCAACGGCATCATGACCCTGTCCGGTGCCTGGGACAAGTTGCGCACCGACCCGGTCATGCGTTTCCTGATCGTGTCCCTGTCGTTCTACGGTATGTCGACCTTTGAAGGCCCGATGATGTCGCTCAAGGACGTGAATGCGCTGTCGCACTACACGGACTGGACGGTCGGTCACGTGCACTCCGGTGCGCTGGGCTGGGTGGCGATGATTTCCTTCGGTTCCTTGTATCACATGATCCCAAAGTTGTGGAACACGCAGATGCATAGCAACAAACTGATCAACGTCCACTTCTGGCTGGCGACGATCGGCATACTGCTGTACATCACTTCGATGTGGATCTCCGGCATCATGCAAGGCCTGATGTGGCGCGCCTTCGATGACTTCGGCAACCTGCAGTATTCGTTCGTCGAGTCTGTCGCTGCCATGCATCCCTATTATGTGATGCGTGCCTTGGGCGGTCTGTTCTTCCTGGGCGGCATGCTGGTGATGTGCTACAACATTTTCAAGACCATCCAGCAGGGCAACACGGCACCTTCCAACGCTGCCGTTGCTGCTGCCTGACCGGATTAAGTTGAGATTACGGGAGCTGAAATGAAACACGATAATATCGAACGTAACCTTGGCCTGATGCTGGTGCTGGTGATGATTGCCATCAGTATCGGCGGCCTGGTTGAAATCGTTCCACTGTTCTTCATCAAGGACACCGTGGAAACCGTCAAAACAGCAGATGGCAAGGATATGGTGCGGCCTTACTCTCCGCTGGAGCAGCGTGGTCGCGACATTTACATCCGTGAAGGTTGCTACTTGTGCCACTCGCAGATGATCCGTCCGTTCCGCGATGAGGCCTTGCGTTATGGCCACTACTCGCTGGCTGCGGAATCCAAGTATGACCATCCGTTCCAGTGGGGGTCCAAGCGTACCGGTCCCGACCTGGCACGCGTGGGTGGCAAGTATTCCAACGACTGGCATACCCAGCATCTGAATGCACCGCGTTCCATGGTGCCTGAGTCTGTGATGCCGAATTATCCCTGGCTGCTCAAAACAGCGCTGGATACGACGGACATCGCTGACCGCATGACTGCGCTGCGCACGGCTGGAGTACCTTATTCCAAGGGTGAGGCCGAGTACCAGCAGAACGTCAAGACCTTTGGCGAGGATGTGGCCAAGACCCTGCGGATCGAGGATGCCGAAGCTAACTTGCGTGCGCAGGCTGCGAGCGGCAACTACGATACGGTTGCAGGTGACATCACCGAGATGGACGCTTTGGTCGCCTATCTGCAGGTGCTGGGCACGATGGTCGACTTCTCGAAGTTCGATGATGACTACTTCGTCAAGTTCCGCTAAGAGGAATATGCAAAATGGAATGGTTAATGTGGTTCACCAAGTTCGAGAATACCAAGCCGCTGGCTTTGGTGATTTTCTTCACGACGTTCTGCCTGATCCTGCTTTACGTGTTTGGAAGCAAGCAGCGGGGCGAGCGCTTGGAGGTTCACAAAAACATTCCATTGCATGATGACTAATGCACAGACATTAAGGGATCTCAAATCATGAGTCACGATAACGCAAGCAAAAACACCACAGGTCACGTCTGGGATGAAAACCTGGAGGAAGCGACCAACCCATTGCCAAACTGGTGGCTGTGGACTTTCTACATCACGATCATTTTCTCGGTGGTCTACTGGGCGTTCTATCCGGCGTGGCCGATTGGCAAGTCTTTCACCAAGGGCGTACCTGGCGCGAACGACGTCACCTATGTGAATAGCAAGGGTGAGACCAAGACGACGCACTGGAACATGCGGGCCCAGTTGATGAAGGACACCAACGTGGCCGTGGCAGCCCAGAAGAAATACTTCGACAAGGTGGCAGCAACTCCTTTCGATGCTGTTTCCAAGGACACGGAACTGATGCAGTTCGTTCAGTCTTCCGGCCGTCAGTTGTTCCTGGATAACTGTGCGGGCTGTCACATGGCCGGTGGTCAGGGCAAGCTTGGCCTTGCTCCCAACCTGGTCGATGACAGCTGGATTTTCGGTGGCACCTACGAGAAAATTCAGGAAACCGTTACTTTGGGTCGACATGGCATGATGCCTCCGTTCAAGGGGATGTTGCCGGATGACAAAATTGCCCAGGTGGCAAATTATGTGCTGAGTCTGTCAGGTGAACCGCATGATGCCGAAGCAGCCAAGGCCGGCGATGCGATTTTCCATGGCGAAGGTACTTGTCTGGCGTGTCATGGTCCTGATGGCAAGGGGATCGAAGCGATGGGCTCTGCCAACCTGACCGACAAGATCTGGCTGTGGGCGGATGTTCCTGGCGCTGCAGATGCAGAAGGCAAGGTAAAAGCAGTTTCCGCGATTGTTTCCGGTGGCATGAACCGCGGCAAGATGCCAACTTGGGGTGGCCGTCTGAGCCCTGAGCAGATCAAACTGGTGACCGTGTACGTGCACGATACGCTGGGCGGCGGTAAGTAAGACTTTAAGGGTAGTTAGATGACAATCACAAAGGCTCGCGTTACGACGTGAGCCTTTGTGTTTTTGGGTGGCAATATAACCATGTTAGAAATGAAAGATCAGCACGGACCGCTTTTTCAGAAGCGTATCCCTATTTATACCCGTTCGGTAAAGGGGAAGTTCCGTAACTTCAAGACTGCAGTACTGATATTGGCGTACACGGTTTTTTTCGCTCTGCCATGGATGCCTTGGAGCAGAACCGGTGCTGCCGATCAGGCTGTGATGTTCGATCTGGCATCGCGACGGTTCTTCATTTTTGATCTGGTCATTTTCCCGCAGGACATTTTTCTGCTTTCGCTGTTGCTATTTATCGCAGCGGCATTCCTGTTCTTTGTTACGGAGTTGGTAGGACGGGCCTGGTGCGGATACTTCTGTTTTCAGACCTTGTGGCTGGATTGTTTTATGTACATCGAGCACATGATCCAGGGCGAGCGTCCGGCTCGCATGCGTCTGGCCAAGCAGCCATGGAATGCGGAGAAGATATTCAAGGTGGGTGGTTCGCACCTGGCCATGATCCTGGTCGCATTCTGGACGGGCGTTACTTTTGTCGCTTACTTCACCTATACCCCGCAATTCGTCTCGGAGTTTTTTAGCGGACAGGCAAGCCAGGTAGCCTATATCTCGGTACTTTTGTTGACCATCAGCACCTATGCGGCCGGGGGAATTGCACGAGAACAGATATGTACCCACGTGTGCCCCTATGCCCGTTTCCAGGGAGTGATGTATGAGCATGACACACTGGCCCCGGCATACGATGCAAAGCGCGGAGAAGGGGTTTCCGGAAGGGCATTGCCGGGAAAGGGGCTGAAAACCCAGGAAGAGCGGACGCAAAATGGCCACGGGGACTGCATCGATTGTGGTTTCTGTGTGCAGGTATGCCCAACCGGCGTTGATATACGCAAAGGCATGCAGTATCAGTGCATTTCGTGTGGATTGTGCATCGATGCCTGCAATACCATCATGGATTCTCTGGGTTGGAAACGCGGACTGATCCGATATGATTCGGACCGAAATCTTGCCAGAGAGCAGCCGGCTGAACCGAGGATAGTCTGGAAGCAGATGAAGGTGGTACTGAATGGCCTGGCCTTGCTGGTGATGATCGCCTTATTGATGTACCGCATTGCTACGCGCAGCGAAGTTGAAGTGATGGTCGAACAGGAGCGCCAGCCATTATATGTAGAACTCTCGGATGAAAGCGTGCGTAACCGCTACAAGATTCATATCGTCAACAAGACGGATCACGATGAGACCTACCGTGTGACGGTGCAGGGGATTCCTGAGCAGGCGCTCGATATGGGAATCGGGGTTGACGGCGTGACGATCCGTCCCGGCAAGGATCTGCACCTGACGGCCAAGGTCGATCTTGATGAAGATATGGCAAAACGGGTGACGGAGTTCGAGTTCGTCATTACCGCCAATAGCGCCCGGGAGAATAAGATCGTCCGCAAGGTCAATTTTTACAGCGAGCATCAGGATGATCAGCATACCGATCATCGCGAAGATAAGCATTGAGAAGACAAATGGCATTTACTGAAACCTTGTTTGGTGGTTTGCTGGCGATCGTTGCGCTGTATTTCATGGCCCGTCGCCTCGGATTGTCCAATTACTGGAGTGCGGTGTTATCCGGTGCATTGCCTTTCCTCGTCTATCTGGGCTACAGCATGTCGCATGGCTTCGCCGGCGATGTGCTGGCCATCCACCTGGCTGTTTTCATGGCAACTGCGGGTGTGCTGGGCGTGTTCGGGGGGGCGAAGCGCTCACATGAGAAAATGCACTGGGCACCTAAACTGCTGATCGCATTTTTTGCGTTGTTGGTGGTATTCAATGCGGTGCTGCTGTCGGTTTCGATGCACGGGTTACCCAATGCTGTTTTTGGCTTTTTTCTGCCTAAGCACGAAAGTCAAGTAGTGCACACCGCATTTCCCGGTTCCGTGCCGCATGACCGCAACAAGCTGTACGAGCCGCATCAGCAGCGTCTTGAACAGCAGCGGCAGTTGGGCTGGAAGGTCCAGCTCGCTGGTCTGGATCAATTACATCAAAACGTATCTTCTGAACTGGTTATCCAGATTGCCGACAAGGCTGGCCAGCCTGTGACCGGGGCAAAAGTGTCGCTGGCCATGTGGCGCATGGCAAACAGCCATGATGACCGCCGTTTCGAGTTGCAGGAACGCAAGGGTGGCGAATATGCCATCGGTCTGAACCTGACCAATGCCGGCAAGTGGATTGCCGATATCTATATTGAGCGCGGCAAGGATAGCTATCTGATGCAACAGCCGGTTACTGTCGCAGAATAAATGGCTGAAGATCCATCCGCCTGCTATCACTGCGGCCTGCCTGTTCCTGCCAATACCGATTTTCATCTGAACATTCTTGATGCGCCACGCAGCCTGTGCTGCCACGGCTGTCTGGCAGTGGCGCAGGCCATCGTCGACAACGGCCTGGATGATTACTACCGGTACCGCACCGACCTGCCCAAAAGCGGTGAAGAGTTGGTTCCGGAGGAACTGCGCAAGCTGGACCTGTACGACCATCCCGAGGTGCAGAAAAGCTTTGTCCATGACGAAGGTGGCCATGTCCGCCAGGCCTCGCTGATTCTCGAAGGCATCACGTGTGCGGCCTGTATCTGGCTGAACGAGCGGCACCTGCGGCAGTTGCCGGGCGTCAAGGCGGCCACGGTCAACTATGCCTCGCACCGCGCCCGTGTGACCTGGGACGACAGCGTCATCAAGCTTTCGACCATTCTTGCCGAGATCCGCAAACTCGGCTACCACGCTCATCCGTTCAATGCGCAGCAGCAGGAAGAACTGCGGCAGCAGCGCCGCAAGCTGGATTTTCGGCGCATCGCGGTAGCCGGTTTGTCGGCCGGTCAGGTGATGATGCTGGCGGTGGCGCTCTATGCAGGAGATGCACAGGGCATGGAACACGCCACGGCCCAGTTGTTACGCTGGTTCAGCCTGCTGCTGACGGCGCCTGCCGTGCTTTACGCCGCGTTGCCGTTCTATCAGTCGGCATGGAGCGAACTGAAGCGCGGCCGGGCGAATATGGATGTGCCGATCACCCTGGGCATACTCGCGGGCTTTGCGGGGAGCGTCCTGGCCACGGTGTGGGGGCATGGTGCAGTGTATTACGACACGATTACCATGCTGATCTTCTTCCTGCTGGCAACGCGGTTTCTCGAGCGCGGCGCACGTGAAAAGTCGGTCGAGGCTGCCGAGAACTTGCTGCGCCTGGCTCCGGCCATGGCAACGCGAGTGACGGCGGGCCAGTTGGAGTTGGTTCCGGTCATGGATATCGCTGCCGGCGAACTGATACTGGCCCGCCCCGGTGAAACCATTGCCGCCGATGGCCTGGTCACCGAAGGAGCGAGCAGTGTCGACGAGTCGTTGTTGACGGGCGAAAGCCGGCCGCTGGCAAAAACTATCGGTGACAAGGTGATCGCCGGCAGCATCAATTATGAAAGTCCGCTCACGATATGCGTGACCGAAGTGGGCGAAAACACCGTGCTGGCTGGCATTGCCCGGCTGCTCGATCGGGCGCAGGCCGAGAAACCGCGTTTGGCGGAAATGGCGGATATGGTCGCCAGCCGGTTTACCTATGCTCTGCTGGCAGTCGTCGTCATGATCGCTCTGGTCTGGTGGTGGCTGGATCCTTCTCGCGTGTTCGAGATCGTGCTGACGGTGCTGGTGGTAAGTTGTCCGTGCGCGTTGTCGCTGGCGGCACCTGCGGCTTTTGCTGCGGCGGCCTCGCATCTGGTGGCGCGGGGCGTGCTGCTGACACGTGGACATGCGCTGGAAACCCTTTCGCGAGCCACGCATTTTGTTTTCGACAAGACCGGCACGCTTACGCTAGGCAAGCCGGAATTGATCTCGATCATTCCCTTAGTCGAGATCGATGCTGCGAACTGCCTGAATATTGCAGCCAGTCTGGAGCAGCCTTCCGAGCATCCGCTGGCGCAGGGTTTTCTCCAGGCTGTCGACCATCAGAGCCTGCTGGTTATGGATAATATCGAAAACCGCCCAGGCTTCGGTATGACCGGCACTCTCGAAGGTACTCGCTATACGCTGGGTAACGCCCGCTTGACGCCTGATATCCAGTTGCCGGCGCTGAATGACTCTTTGCCACCCGGTTCAACCGTCATCTGGCTATGCGATGCAAGACGGGCCCTTGCTGCTTTCGTGCTGGCAGATACGCTGCGCCCGCAGGCTGCCGATCTGGTCATGGCGTTGCAGGCCGGCGGTGTCAGCGTTTCCATCTTGAGCGGCGATGCGGCGGATGCGGTGGCGCATTTTGCCGGGAAGCTGCAGGTAAAGGACTGGCGTGCCGGGCTGACCCCGGAGGGTAAACTGGCAGTGCTCAAGGAGTGGCAGAGTCATGGTGAAGTCATCGCCATGATAGGCGATGGCATCAACGACGCACCGGTACTTGCCGGGGCGCCGGTTTCGATTGCCATGGGTGGCGGCACGCAGATGGCGCGCGCCTCGGGCGATGTGGTGCTGCTCTCCGAAAACCTGATGGAAATCGATCATGCCCGCATTACCAGCCGTTTCGGCATGAACGTGGTGCGTCAGAATTTTCTCTGGGCGCTGGCCTACAATCTGGTCGCCCTGCCATTCGCCGCCAGCGGCCACCTGTCACCTTGGCTCGCTGCGCTGGGGATGTCGGTGAGTTCGCTGGTGGTCGTGCTTAATGCGCTGCGGTTGAAGTAGCTGATCTGTCCAACTCTGTAAATAAAGTTCTGGTCCAGAGCATTCCCAGGATTTCATGGAAAAATAACCTGCTGTCTCCCAGCCCCTCGGGGGTGGGCAAAAAATCCAGGGCAGTCAGCCCGATGTCGTAATGCAATCCTGTTGCGGCGGGAATGACGTGCATTCCCGCGTTCTCGAAAAGCTGCTTTGCTCGGGCCATGTGCCAGCCATGAGTTACGAGCAGAATGCTGTTGATACCGGATTCCCTGAGGATGCGGGCGCTGAATTCGGCGTTCTGTATGGTGTTCTGCGATTCTTTTTCTACCCACATGACAGGAACATGAAATTCAATTTCGAGTCTTGTGCGCATCTTTTCTGCATCGAAAATTCCGCTATCCTTAGGGTCGCCTCCAGATACGAGAATCGGCAATCGGGTTCTACGATAAAGCACAGCAGCGTAGCGCGCGTGTTCTAGAGAACCGCCGGCACCACCCAGGGTAACAATGGCCTGTGCCTCGTGCAGATGCGTCGCATCCAACTGACTTCCTCGCTCCAGGAGCTTGACGAGATTGCTGCCTACGATAGGCAGCGAAAAGAACCACAGCAACGCAATCATTGACCATAGCAGGAATCTACCCAGTGCCGGGCGATACTTAATGGCGACGATCCCCGCGATACCCAAGATGAGGAAATTGAGCGGGGGCAGTAAAAATGCGGAAAGAAGTTTGGTCAGCAGCCAAGTCATGGGATGGTCCTCGTCGCTATGGTCCCTATGGTGTTTGCAGTTGATCTTGGTGAGAACCGGATTGTCCCGAGAATTGTTTCTGTGGAAACTGGCTCAATGCCCGAGCCCCCGCTGAGCTAACGGCGAGTTGCTTCGCGTCCATTAAACTCCTGGATCAATTTTTTTTGGCAGAGTTTTTCTGCCGGGCCTGCTTTCCTACAGTTGCGTACTTTTCCATCCACCAGGCGCTAGCCAGTTTCTGCCCTTCGGCTTCCTGCTTATCGGTCAGCAGGCTGGCAAGCTTGTCGCGATGCTCGATCGCCGACTGCACCTGTTCGGATTTTGGCTCATCTTCGCTGCCTTCGCGTTTGGCGCCGACAGCGGCAATCGCATACCACTTGTAAGCCTGTACCAGATCACGGCGGGAAGCACCTTCACCATTGGCGTACATGTTGGCAACCATCAGCTGGGCTGGAATGTCGCCCTTGTCAGCGAGCATCAAGGCCCATTTCATCGCTTCGCCGAAATCAGGCAACAGGTCATGGCCATTGTAGAGCTTGACCGCCAGCAAACGGGCGGCGTCCTCCTGCCCTGCCTGCGCAGCCTTGCGCAGCCAATGCAGAGCTTCGCTGGTATTCTTGGGCATGCCCCGCCCGTAGTTGAAACGCGAGGCCAATTCAAACTGGGCAGTCAGATCCTTGCTGTTGGCTTTGGTCAGGAGTTGCGGCAAGGGCAGCTTGTCATACTCGGTCTTTTGGGGCGGTTCCTCCTTGGGCGCGGATTGCCGGGCAGCGCTGGGAGCGTCCTTGGCCGTATCGGGGGCAGACGGTTCGTCAGCGGCGTGCAAAGACGCGGTTGACGTTCCCAGTAGCAGCATCAGCAACCACCGCTTCATACGGGCAAGGTCTTTCCTTCACGCAGCAGCGCGGCGAAATCCTCCGGCGGCAGTGCCTTGCTGAACAGGTAACCCTGCATCTGGTCGCAGTTCAAAGCCTTGAGAAAATCGAGCTGTTTCTGAGTTTCCACGCCCTTTGCCACGGCCTCCAGTCGCAGGCTGTGCGCCATGGTGATCATGGCGCGAACGATAGCTGAGTCGTCGGCGCTATCGACCAGTCCGCGGATGAACGACTGGTCGATCTTCAGCTTGTCGATGTGGAAACGCTTGAGATAGGCCAGCGTGGAATAGCCAATGCCAAAATTATCCACGGCAACCCGGATCCCAAGCTGCTTGATGCGGCGGATCACCTGCGCGGTTTCTTCGACATCCTGCATGACCGTGTTTTCGGTCAGTTCGATTTCCAGGAAGAATGGGTTCACGCCGCTTTCCCGGAGAATGTCCTCGATCTGGCGGAACTGGCAGAACTGGCGGAAAGAGATATTGATTGAGATCGGCAATACGCGTACGCCCTCCTGCTGCCACTGTTCGATTTGCCGGCACACGTTGCGCATCATCCATTCGCCCAGCGGCACGATAACGCCGCTTTCCTCGGCCATCTCGATAAATACGTGAGGCGAAATCATGCCCATTTCCGGGTGCTGCCAGCGCAGCAGCGCCTCGGCACCGATCACCAGACCGCTTTTAAGATCGACCTGAGGCAGGTAGTAGACGAGGAATTCTTCCTGTTCCAGCGCGCTCAGCAGGCTGCTCTCCATCGTCATGCGTTGCAGCGACCGGGCATTCATTTCCGGTGCAAAGAACTGATAGCCGCTACGGTCGCTGCTCTTGACCCGGAACATCGCAGCCTCGGCATTTTGGATCAGCAACGCGGTATCGGTACCATCGTTGGGAAAAACGCTGATGCCGATACTCGGCGTCGCCATGATCTCGTTTCCATCCAGCAGATACGGGTGCGACAAGTCGGTGATGATGGATTGCGCCATGTGTCCGGCGTCCTCCATGTCCAGTCCGGGCAGCACGATGTGGAACACATCGCCGCCATGGTGGGTCCCGGCAGATTGCGGCGGCACGATCTCGCGCAGGCGCTCGGCGACCAGCCTCAGCAGCTGGTCGCCGGCCGCATGGCCGAAGGATTCGTTGATCTGCTTGATACGGTTGAGATCGAGTGCCAGCAATGCGACCGGGCTGCGGTTGAGCTGTGCGCGTGCGAGCGCCTGGCCGACGCGCTCCTGGAACAGGTCGCGATTGGGCAGGCCGGTCAGGGCGTCGTAGTTCGCCAGTTGGTGGATGCGCTCTTCAGTGCGCTTGATCTCGCTGATATCGCTGAACATTCCGATGTGGTGACTCACTTGTCCGGTATCGTCGCGTACTACGGCAATCGACAACCATTCCGGGAAGATGTCGCCGTTCTTGCGGCGATTCCAGATTTCGCCGCGCCAGCGGCCCGTGGTCAGCAGGCTGCTCCACATGTTCTGGTAGAACGTCGCGTCGTGGCGTCCGGAAGAGAACAGGCGTGGATTCTGTCCGATGACTTCCTCCGGCGTATAACCGGTCACGTCGGTAAACGCCCGATTGACGGAAAGTATCCGGTTCTCGTTATCGGTGATGGTGATGGCTTCGCTGCTGCTCTCGAACACTTGCGCGGCGAGTTGCAGATAGGTCTGGTCGCGCTTGATATCGCCGATGTCGCTGAAAATCGCAATATGACGCAGTACTTGACCCGCATCATCGTACACGACGGTGATCGAAAGCCACTCCGGGAAGACTTCGCCGTTTTTGCGCCGGTTCCAGATTTCGCCATGCCATTGCCCGGTAGTCAGCAGGCTGCCCCACATGTGCTCATAGAATGCCTTGTTGTGGCGCCCCGAAGCGAATATCCGTGGATTCTGGCCGATGACTTCCTCCGGCGTATAGCCGGTTACCTTGGTAAACGCATGGTTGACCGAGAGAATCTGGTTGTCACGGTCGGTGATGGTAATGGCCTCGCTGCTGCGCTGGAACACTTGTGCGGCGAGTTGGAGATCGGCTTCTATCGCTTTGCGCGTGGAGATGTCTTCTATCGTGCCGATCACCCGCAGTGGCTGACCGTCGGCGGAACGGCTGACCACTTTTCCGCGCGACAGTATCCATTTGTAGCTGCCGTCCTTGCATCTCAGGCGATACTCCTGGTGGAAATGCGGCACATCCCCACGAAATAGCTGGACCGTGCTGTCCAGCACGCCAGGCTTGTCTTCCGGATGCATGCGCGCATCGAAATCCTCCACCGAGGCATCGGCTTCGCCAGGCTCAAAACCGAGGATATTCCAGTAGCTGGTTGAATAAAACATCTGGTTGGTCTGGGTGTTCCAGTCCCAGATGCCGTCGCCGCTGCCCTCCAGAGCGAAGCTCCAGCGCTCCTCGCTTTCGTGCAGTTTCTGTTCCATCGCCTGATGTGCCAGATTGTCCAGCGCATAGGAGACATCGTCGGCAATCTCTTCGAGCAGCTGAACCAGCGGCGGAATAAAGTAGTCCTTCTCGCCGGCGTACAGCGTCAGAACGCCTGCAATTTCGCCTGTCTGCCGCAGCGGAAACGCGGCTATCGACAAATACTGCTTGCGCAGTACCAGTTCGCGCCAGGGTTCGCTGCTGGGATCTGCGATGAAATCGTTGCACAGACAGGTGCGTTTTTCGCGTGCAGCGATGCCGGAGACGGTATTGCCCTCCGGGCGGGCGGCATCGATGGTCAGGCTCACCGTCTGCAGAAATTCTTCACAGTCGCCGGCCTGCGTAATCGGGAGAATGGCACCCGATTCGCTGTCCAGCAAGCCGATCCATGCCGCGCGGAAATGACCTTCATCAACGGCAATACGACAAATGTCGCTGAATAGCGTGTCGCGGTCGCCGTCATGCACGATGGCCTGATTGCTGAGGCTGAGAGTGCGGTATAACTGGGACAGGTGCAGGATTTTTGTTTCCTGCAGCCCGGCAAGGTCGCGCTCGGTGCAGGCGATGAACTCAACGGCGCCTTGCTCGTTCCTTACCGGAACCAGCATGAACTCCACGATTCCCGTGGCGGTGAGCAGTTCCTGCCGTTCCACCAGTCCGCTTGCCAGCGCCTGCAGGCGCAAATGCTCGACCTGCGCGGCTATCTGCCCGGGCAGGCCCGATTCTGAGCAGGACTTGCCGATCACCGCCTCGTGCTGTCGGCCAGTCGCCGCGAGTGCGTGCTCGCTGATATAGACAACGCGACCGTCGGCGTCGTATAGCGTTACGCGTTGCTGGCCAGCCGCCAGCAGCGAATCCAGTATCTGCGATTGCTGCATGGTCTGACGGTTCAGTTCCTGCATGGGGCCACCGTTTTTAGGCGCGATGTGTATCCAGCCTAAGTTGTTCGGTTGAAGAAAAATGATCGACTAAATTCATGCTTTAATTTCAAGCTATAGTATAGCCATGAATAAGCGGAAAATTGTAACTGTCTGTATCAATCGGCGAGCCAGTCCGGACACCCCATCGTGCGGCGCTCGCGGCGGGCTGGAAATTGCCGATGCGCTGGAGGCGGCCATTGCCGCTCAGGGCCTGCCGGTAAGGCTTGAGCGCTTCAAGTGCCTGGGGCTGTGCGAGCGTGGCCCCAACATCAAACTGTCACCGGGCGGTGAATTTTGTCACGAGGTATCGCTGGAGAATTTGCCGCAAGTGCTGCTGCGCATCGCGGCGTTTGCCGAGGACTAGTGTGAACGCGCCCTAGATTTTTCTGTGCTGCAGTTTCGCCATCAGTTCCGCTGCCTTGGCATCCCTGTCATCCCGTAGTACCTGCTTTTCCTTGAACGCCAGCAACAACAGCCCGCCGTTGATCAGTACGAAAATCACTTCCAGCCACAGGATGGGGGTCACGATGACCCGGTAGGGTGGTCTTGCGAAGAGGAAATAAAATCCTTCGAAACTCGGGATGACCGCACGCGTCATGTTGGAAATGTACTCGAAGGGCGGAAACAGCAGAATCGCCGCCAGATTGGCGGCTACCAGCAGCAGCGTCGCCTTGCGGTAACTGAATTTCTGTTTGCCGGCCTTGACCGCATTTTCCAGTGTGATCAGCCAGAAAATAGCCGCATTTGCCAGAACGACGGCAATTTCCAGAAAAAGAAAACTGCGGTTGAGCGCGGCATTGGGGGCGCTGGAAAAAACAAATCTGAAACCGCCAAAGATGGCGACGTCGTTGCTGGTGACGGAGTAATCGTCGAATGGAGGAAATAGCAGAATAAGAGCCAGATTGAAGACCGTTATCGCCAGCAGGATTTTCTGCGCTCGGCTCATGATGTTTGTGTCTGATTACCCATATAATCTCGAATTGCACAAAGATTATACGGCAGCCATGAAGTTTTCCAACACACTGGGCGTTTTCCTGTTTTTATTTGTCATGCAGGTTCATGCTGCCGATGCCGTGTATGAAGTGAATCAGTTGCTGAAAAAAGGCAAGAAGGAGCAGGCGCTGGAGCAGATCGACGCTTATCTGGCGGCCCAGCCCAAGGATGCATGGGGCCGCAACATCACGCAAATGCGCTTCATCAAGGGGACCTTGCTGGCCGACCTGCATCGCAATGAAGAGGCGATCCAAGTGTTCGCCAAGCTTACCAAGGATTACCCCGATCTGCCGGAACCGTATAACAACCTCGCCGCGCTATATGCCGCACAGGGGCATTATGAAGATGCGCGAGACGTACTCGAGAGGAGTCTGCGCACCGATCCGGCCTATGCCACGGCCTACCGCAATCTCAATGAAATTTATGCCAGCATCGCGACAGCGGCCTACGACCATACCCTGCGTGCATCCAAAGGCGGTCAGCCGGCTCCGGCGCTGATCAAGGAACTGTGCGACAACTACGGGCGCATGGCGAACCAGTCTGTCGGCCGCAAGCATGTTGCCGGAGAGATAGGTCTGATTCGGGATATTCCGAAGAGCCGTTCCAGTGCGGCTGCGCCGCCGAGCAAGGTCGATATCGATGAAATGGCGGTAGCAACCTCCCCTGCAGAATCGGCGTTGCCTCCTGCATTCATCAATCCGGCTGTCAATCCTGCTCCGGCCGTGCCCAGCGTAGTGGTCTCAGCCAAGGCCGGAAAACCTGCCCTGCCCGTAGCCGCGCCCAAGCCTGCTACCGAGCCGGTGACTAAACCTATGGAACCTGCTGCGGCTGCGCCTGATGAAGAAAAAGCGGTACTTGCCGCCGTCAACGGCTGGGCATCTGCCTGGACGCGCAAGAATACCGGCGCGTACCTGGCTTTTTATGCCAGCGATTTCCGCCCTCCCAGTGGTCAGTCGCGGAAGGATTGGGTCAAACTTCGCAAAGAGAGAATCGCCAAGCCAAAAAGCATCCGGGTGAGCGTCGATGCGCCCAGAATCACCATGGTGGACGCCAGCCATGCGACCGTCGGTTTCCGGCAGGGCTACCGCTCCGACGATTTGCAAACATCCACGCGCAAACTGCTGCTGATGATCAAAAAAGGAGATAAGTGGCTGATTCAGGAGGAGCGGGTCGGCGGTTAATGACCTGCTGCGATAGGCTCCAGGCACTGGGCTTCAAATTGGTGCGGAAATGTGAAAGAATTGCACCAACTTTGAAGGATTTAGATCATGATCGACCGGGATGGCTATCGCCCCAACGTGGGCATTATTCTGTGCAATCACCGCAACGAAGTGTTCTGGGGCAAGCGCATCCGCGAGCACTCCTGGCAGTTCCCGCAGGGTGGCATCAAACTGGGTGAAAGTCCTGAGCAGGCGATGTACCGCGAACTGGAGGAAGAGGTCGGCCTGCAGCCCGGTCACGTGCGTATTCTGGGCCGTACTCGCGACTGGTTGCACTACGACGTGCCGACGCACTGGGTTAAACGCGAGTGGCGCGGTTCCTATCGCGGTCAAAAGCAGATATGGTTTCTGTTGCGCCTGACGGGACGCGATACCGATGTGTCCTTGCGCGCCAGTTCCCATCCCGAATTCGATGCCTGGCGCTGGAGCGAGTACTGGGTGCCGATGGAGGCCGTGATCGAATTCAAGCGCGATGTTTACAAGCGCGCCTTGAGCGAACTTGAACCACATCTCAAGGCCGACCGGCACCACCATCACCGCAGCGCCGGATCCGGCAGCTAGAGTTCGGCCAGTATCGTACTGCCTGCGCTGACTTTATCGCCCAGGCTCACTTTTGGCGTGGCGGTCAGCGGCAGGTAAAGGTCCACGCGCGATCCGAAGCGGATAAAACCGTAGCGCTGGCCGCGATGCAGTGCGGCACCCTGATCCACGTAGCAAAGAATGCGGCGGGCCACCAGCCCTGCGATCTGTACGCAAGTCACATCCTGCCCGTCCCGGGTTTTCAGCCACAGCGCATTGCGTTCGTTTTCCGTCGAAGCTTTAGCCAGCGCGGCGTTGACGAATTTTCCCGGAAAATACCAGCGCTGCTGCACCGTGCCGTCCAGCGGCGAGCGATTCGAGTGGACGTTGAACACGTTCATGAACACGCTGATCTTGAGCGCGTCGCGCTTCATGAACTCGTCGTACGCCTTTTCCACCACAATCACCTTGCCGTCGGCGGCAGACACGATGGCGTTGGCCTGTGTCGGCACCTCACGTGCAGGATCGCGGAAGAATTGCAGCACGAACAGGCTGACGATCCACAGTGGAATAGACCAGTAAAGGCAGTAAACACTGGCCGCAATCGATGCGGCTAGCGAAATGGCAAGAAAAGGCCAGCCTTCGCGGGCGATAATGGGGTGGGGGTATGGAGTCATGGTGAAAGGTGAAAAGTGAAAGGTGAAATGAAAAAACGCGAAAAGCGAAACGCAATTACGTTTCACCTTTCACGTTTCACTTGTCACAACTAGTTCTTGGACTGGTCAACCAGCTTGTTCTTGGCAATCCAGGGCATCATTGCGCGCAGTTGGCCGCCGACTTGTTCGATCGGGTGGGCTGCGTTCAAACGACGGCGAGCGGTCATTTCCGGATAGTTGGTCTTGCCTTCCAGGATGAACTGCTTGGCGTAGTTGCCGTTCTGGATGTTTTCCAGCGCTTCCTTCATCGCCCAGCGGGATTCGTCGTTGATGACCTTGGGGCCGGTGACGTATTCGCCGTATTCCGCGTTGTTGGAGATGGAGTAGTTCATGTTGGCGATGCCGCCTTCGTACATCAGGTCGACGATCAGCTTGAGTTCGTGCAGGCACTCGAAGTAGGCCATTTC